>Ga0116111_1000453_pt1 | contig 33679 bp, 27 predicted proteins | sample June2015DPH_8_10_FD_89720 | JGI IMG/M metagenome (GOLD analysis project Ga0116111, IMG submission 89720) | Peatland microbial communities from SPRUCE experiment site at the Marcell Experimental Forest, Minnesota, USA - June2015DPH_8_100 | ecosystem: Environmental > Terrestrial > Soil > Wetlands... | reverse complement strand
CCGGCACAGGGCAGAACTTGGCAATGAAAACAGGGCCACCGGCAACGTCACACCCAAGGTGCATAGTTCATGGAGTGCGTTTTGTCACCGCGAATGGGTTGGTTGTGTCGCCAACCCCTGGCGCACCCAGCCTTACACAAGTCGAACCTTTCGCCCGAGCTACCGGGCGATGTGATCGCCCTGCCAGGCGCCCACGCCAAGATACGACGGGACGGCTACCGCACCGATCACCAGTGATCCAGGGATGTGGGGCTCAGGTCGCCCAGGGCGGTCCGGCCACGATGATCACGTTCTCCCGCTACGGGGAGAACCTTTTCCTCATGCTCGCCTCCACCTCGCCAGCACCCGGCAGTGTGTCCAGGCGTTTGTCGAGATCGCCCTCCGACATGCCCAGCTTGAGGACCAGGTAGCAGTGAGCGAGCCAATACAGAGCGGATCCGACCCAAAACTGATCGTGGGAGTCGAGGACCGTTCCGGAACCGGTGGCTGGCGGATGGATGATGGCGTTCCTCATCTTCGTCACCGCTCCGGCGAACGCTTCGATGTCACCACCACACAGCCGGAACCCGACCGAACCCATGGCGCGCAGGACCTCTTCGATCCGCCCCCGAAAGTACGGGGCGTAGGCGGCTTGGAGGAGGGGCTCGGCCCACTCCTTGAGATCCTCCGGGATTGCCTCCAGTGCCCGAGTGATCCGCTCGTCCCTCTCGGAGGCTGCGAGCTTGGGCGTCGTGAAGTCGGCGTGGTGCAGCGCCTCCAGTGCCCGGGCGTACGCCGCGAACCGCTCGCCCACGTTCGGGAACCGTCCGTCGTCGTGGACGGTGAGTAGCGTCCAGGCCCTGGCGTAGTGGTTACGTATCTCCCACCAACGGGCGAAAGTGCCGTCGTCGAGGGGCAGTCGGCGGGCCGTGAAGAAGAGATGGCCGAAGCCGGAGCGCTGGCACGGCGCACGGCCGACCGACGCGAGCGGGCTGATGACCCTGAGGTCATCGGCACTCTGCGCCCTGCGGACCCAGACTGAGGTAAGGGCGCACTCGCAGTGGCAGGAGAGCCGTACCAGATCACAGAGCCTGCCTACCTGCGGAATCGCATCGAGAAGCTGGGTCGGCGCTTCCGGAGTGAGCTTCCACTGGCTCCGCAGGCCGACGGTCGAGCCGCTCTGGGACCCTGCCATGTCCACTTCGAGACTGGCCTCTACGCGACCGACACCAGGTATGTCGCCGCTGGCCACCGTCGCCCGAGAAACCTCTGCGCTGGCCCTCAGAAGCTCTCCGTCGTCGTTCCACTCGAGTCGAGGCAGCATGGCGGGGACGCCGATGAACTCGTCGAGGTGCTCGCATGCCATCTTGACCTGGTCATACAGCGCCTCAGCATCGACATGGGCACCGAAGAGGGCGAACCGCGCGTGCCAGACCTCATTCACCTGTACCGCCGGAACCGCAATCGAAAGGCCAGCCACGTCGATGAGGGTCACAGGCGTGCCGTCGGCGTCGCCGTGGACCAGAGGCAGCTCGGTCCACACGCCAAAGGGGTACGAATGGATTCCCGGCTCGGGCTCAGGCTGGATCAAGGGGCTGTCGATCCGTAGCGTGAGCGATCCCTCCTCCAGTACCAGCCGGCCCGCCAACCGTCGAGCGGGCTGGTCCGGCCTCCACCAAGTGCCGTCATGGCTCTCGGGCTCGAACACGAAGTGAGCCTCGCGCATATCGGTGGGATAGGTGACCCCGATCGTCTTGGCGGGAAGCGCCGGACGACCAGGGCAGCGGTGCGGATAGGTCCACCGCCGCCGGACGATAGAGCAGGGCCAATCGAGGATCGTCCGTGACGCACCGCGGCAGGGATGCCTAAGCAGACCCTCGATCGCCGTCGGCAACGCCTCGGGGACCAACAGGTAGTGTGAGGTGCCGACCACCGATGCCCGATCCTCAACATTCCTGACCTGACGGGGTGCTGGACACCACCGCAATTTGGGGTGAAGGACATGGAACTCAGAAGTCTCGAAGAACTCAGGGAAGTAGAAGAGGTCGTACGAAGACTGACGCCAATGGGCTTCAGCAATGTTGGGATGATGTCGGTCGAGGACACGATCGAGTATCAGCAGGAGACGATCGCAGCCGCTGATCTAGTCCCAGCGGTTCCGGAGCAGACACGAAGAAGTTTCGAACGACTGCGCGCGCTCCACACCTACGGTGCCCTCTGCTACGACCTGTACACGGTGGCCAGTGACCAGTCGCTGATCGTCTTGGAACTGGCGCTCGCAGAGCGTTTCGTCGAGTTCTACGGCGGAAGCGTCCAGCTCGCGAAGGGTCAACGGGTCGAGACGATCCCCTGTGACACCTACCAAGCCGTGTTCGATGCTCTGCAGGGTCACGGCCGATTTCCGGCGCGCGACGGATGGCGCTTGCGTCTCAGCACCGGGGGCAAGCAAGTCAGGTTCAACGGCTACCTGTCGGATTTGTTCGAGTGGGCGAGGAGCGAGGGCCTTCTACGCGGTCAGCGGAACCGCCGGCTGGAGCCCCTGATTGTCAAGATGCGCAACGACGTCGCCCATGCGCGCGGTTACCGCGTCACAACACCGATCGACTCGGCGCGTGCGATCTGGCACACAGCAGAGCTCATCAACCAGCTCTGGGGTTCACCAACAACGGGCGGTCAGCGGTACCCCGGACCCGTCAGTCGCGAGGTGCTTGCCATCGGTTGGAACGGAGATCCACCCGACAACTGGACGTTGCTGAGGGCGTCCGATCAGTTCGAACATGCCCGCTCGGAGCTGCGCGACTGGACATTTCTCCTCGTGCGCGGCGTGGAGAACGACGAGGGTCTCTGGAACTTTCATAGTCGTTTTGAGTTCACCGGCTTCCCTACTGACTACCTGTACGGACCCTGTTCGTACTTGGAAGCATTGAAGTGGATCAAGTCATCCGAGCTGGAGCGCGACCGCGCTGTCTATCTCGACCGTCTCTTTCTAGTTCGAATCATCGCTGACGGTGTTGAGTGGTCTCGACGCCCCGAACTCTTCGCTGCGTTACGAGGCGTTGATCGCGAAGGAGAGTGGCATCTCGTGCAGGCGGACTTCCCGGGCGACGCCGTTATGCACGTTCGAGGCGGTCCGTGGGGTGCTGCCGAACCCTGTGCTGCTAGCGGACCGTGCTTCAACTGTGCGGTTGAACCGCTTGCCACCGGTACCTGGGACGAGATCAGCGCGCAGCTCAAGCACCTTGCACCGGGTTTGGTTCCACTCTGGCCACCCGAAGTTCGGGTTCCAGGGCGCTGGCTAATCTAGCCAGGGTCGTTCTTCCGGTTTCTCGATGGTGCGCAGAAGTGCGATAGTTCCCCTGACGAAACCCACCCTGGGGTCTCGCCCACCCACACGTAGGAGATGGCTCGGAGGGTCAGGCCGAGCAACAGGAGCGCTTGCCCAGACGCATAGGCTTGGTGCGGTGCCAGGCTGGGCCCTCACGCTGCTGACTAATGCCGCTACGGTGTGGTCGCAGATGCTGGTTGCAAGAGCGGACCGGGGAACGGGTGCATGATCGCTCACCAGCAAGATCACGGTCGGCCTCGCCACAGCCTCCCTTGTGGTCTCGATCATCGTGAGTTGGCGAAAACGGCAGGACGAGTCTTAGAGGCTTGACTGATCAAGACCACCGGGCCGGTTTTCAGAACGCGCCGCCGCCGCTTCTCCGCAGCTGCTCCGTGGGCATCACGTGGAGCGGTCCTGTCGTCTCCTTGTCTAGCTGCTTCACGTACCCGGCCCCCACGAGGCGGCGAAGGAGAGCCTGGACAAGACGCGGGTGCAGGTCGAGCCGATCGGCAAGCTCTTGGCTGCCAGCTACCTGTGCATCGGGCACGCCTTGCAGTGCCTCCATGATCCCGTCCAGTGTTCTGCTTAGACCATCGCGATCTTGTTCCGCTTTCCAGACGTGTGCGGAGTCGTCAAGGAGGAGTGAGCGGGCGTAGGGGCTACCCAGGGTCATATGCCGCTTCACGTAGCCAGCGCCCTCTAGGACCTGACCCGAGGCATCCAACTCGGCGACGGTTCGGCCCATTTGCTGGGCGAGGTCATCAAGCGATGGGATGGCGCTGGGGTTGGCGGCGTCGAGATCAATCAAGGTCTCCAGAAGGTCCGCATCTGCCTGGGTCCACCCGTCAGGAAGAGTCCGCACTTCGGTCTCGCCCATCGCGATCGCAATCTGCACACCGAGGCGCGTCGGGGACCACATCGTTTCACCGGCTCCCACGATCAGGCGGTTCACGAGGTCTGCTGCGTCAAGGCGGAGCATCGAAGCTTGAACACGGAGCGCGCCCATGGTGACGCGCTCGGAGATGTCCTCGGTCGTACGACTTTCGCCGGGCCTCACTGTCGTTACCAACGCGCGCAGAACCGTGATGTCACCGGAACGGAGTTCACTCACGATGTCGAGTAGAGCCGGAGCATCCTCGTCGATGTCGCCAGCGCGTGCTCCGATCACTCTGCCGACAGCATCGGCCAGCAGGTCGATCTCGGGGTCACTCTTGCCAGCGGATGCCTCGGCTCCTTGCCCGATTAGGTCCTGGATGATTGGATCATCGAGCCGCGTGACGAACGAGTCCAGCTGCTCGCCAAGGTGGTCTACCTGAGCCTGCAATGAAAGGCTGAGCCTGTAGAGGTACCAATCCCGCTCGTGTTGTTCACGGGCCTCCCTGCGGGCGCGAGCCTTTTCCCAAGCCATGGTCAGCGGCCCACCGGCGAACGGGATGACGCTGGCGCCGACCTCAACCACTGACTCTGCTGCGTAGACCGCCAGACTTGAACTGCTGACAATCCCGGGCGGTGGAGTTTCGTCCGCGACCCGTTCGGAGAGCGCGAGAGGCGCTTCCTCCTTGTCCATACGCCAACGGTACTGCGGGATTGCAGCGGTCGGGGCATGGCCCAGCACTGCTCGAAGCGGGGTGGGGCCAGCTCGCACCCTCTGCGTCAGGACGTGGGCGACACGGTCGCCGTCGGATGAACGGATCATCCGAGTCTTAGAGAGGAGTAATTATGCCGGAGATCTACGACTACAAGCTCGTGACACAAGACAAATGACCTCGGCGTGTCGATGAGCACCCGCACGAACAGCTGCTGAGCCTCCTAAAGGCCAGCGGCGGTGCCGGGTGGGAGTTCGACAGGTTGCTTCCGGCACCTGAAGGCGACACGAACCTGTATGCCTGTTCAAGCAGCGCAACGTCAGCGGCTGACGGGCGCGACCAACATGCCAATGAACGGCTCCCGGTCGCGAGCTGCACGGAACACACGTTCGGCTGATTGCCTGATTCTGGACCCGGTGGTGGAGAAGACGCTGGAGCACCTAACCAGGCGGCGGGACCAGCTCCGTAAGCAGATCGCAGAGCACCAAGAGGCGCTCAAGTTGGCGAACAAGGACCCGTTACGGGCAGGTTGCCAGGTTGTCCAGGTTGTTGTCGGTAACAGCGTCGCTTTCAGAGCGAATCGTCTCGACCGTGCAGGGCGGGGAATCCTTCTTGCAGGTGTCCTTCTTGACCTTGGCTGTCTTGCCCGTCGAAGGGCTGTAGGTCTCGAAAGTGTCTCCACCGTCGATCTTGTCTCGCACTTGCTTGGTCGTCATTGTCTGGCTCGGCGCGGCGGCCGTGCCACCGACTCCGACGCTGATGATGTGTCGGTGCGGATGCTCCGTCTTGACGCAGACGATGCGGTAGGTGCTCATGGTGACTCCCTTCTGTCGCCTCTGCGAAGAACGACGCGCGGAGAGTACGCCTTGAGTGTCTCACTCGCACGAGCCGTTAGGTCATCGAACCAGCCGAGAGCACCCGGGAGCGTGACGCCGTCGGCCCCGGAGGCAATGGCCGGGGAGTCAAGCCAAGCCCCGCGTGTTCCACTACACCTGCCCTTACGAAGCTGTCTGTTGAATTCACGCCGGACTTCTTCTTTCAGCGAACGTCGGTTGGGTTTTCAGTCGAGTGTGCTGAGCCAAGCCTCGCTCGTCGCCTTCCACAGCCACGGTGGCTGGGCACCGGGTGCGCCGTAGATGGCGTACGGTGCCACCCACACGACACCGATGTCTGAGGGAAGCTCAGGAGGCCGGTCTGGCATGCGGCCTCTCATCAGGTTGTACTGGGCGCCGAGATCGGTCCAGTCGAGCCAGACGAACAAGTGCAGTTCGTCTCTGCCTGACTCCCGCAGTTTCTCCAAGTTCTCCGTCACAGCCTTCTCGACCGCCCGGTTGAGCGCGTACGGGGCGCCGAATCCCACCCCGCTGGCAGAACCGGGAACGATCTTTGGCGGCTCACCTTCGACCGACCACGACGCCCCGTCAGTCACTCCAAGGCTCGCCAAGCCCTGGAGTGCCTTCCAAACCTCGACGCCTCGGGGCCGATCCCACGATGGACTGAACCTCTCGACGTCCGCATGCTCCAAGATCTCCAGGTGAGACGCGGCTTTCCGGCGGAGCTGTTTGATGTCCGGTTCGTATGTCTCGCTCGGTTCGCGGAGAATCAGCGTCCAGGAGTGTCGGAGTGTGGGAGCGTCCCAGCCCTCCTTGCTGATGGCTGCCCACATGCTCTTCAGCGCCGCCGTCGCCGAAGAGGTGATCTCCAGAGCAACAACCCGACCGTCACTGAGGTGGATGTCATAGTCATGAGTCCTCGGCGGGGCACCCGGAACATCCCTGTGCTCAGGTCTCCCATCAAGCAGTCCGGCGACCAGCTCCGCGGCGACCAGCTCTTCGTCGAAGTTCCCAATCATCTTCACGATGTTGCCATGAGTGGGTACCCACCGGAAATGTCGCGAGCCAAATGCGAGCGGCTCTTCCCGCGCCGGAGTGCGCGAGCCTTGTCGAATTCTGCGTTGATGGCCCGTCCTATAGGTGTCCACACGTCCGTCGCGCGCGCTGGTTGAAACCTGGGATCGCTGGTTCCCTCGCTGGGTCGCAGAGAGCTCTCAGGACTCGACGCGTGGCTACGAGCTGGACCGACCCTCGGATGCGAGGTACGAGCGACACTGCGCCTTTTGGTCGAGATACACGCCGAGTCCCATGTCCAGCCCGTCGAGCGTGGCGGCGACATTCGCGATCACGCTGCGGAGGTTCGTGAGACTGATCCACTTCAAGTCGGTGGGTAGATACAGATCACCCCTGTTCGTCGTGGCGTACCGGCGAACTGTCGACGGAACTCCGCTCCCACGGCTAATCCGTGAGCCGCACTGAACTATCTTAAGGGGCTGGAACGGCCTTCTCAAAGCTAGCGAGTGCTTCAACGTCGGCTTGTAGATCAGCTCGGCTCGGCAGGGACATGGGTGCTGCCGCCGCTTCATCGTGAAGAAATTGCGATGTACGAGTCATCCCGGTGTCAATCTGTTTCACGAGACCTTCAGTGATCGCGATGCTTCTAAGCTGCTTGGTCATGACGTCGCGCTGCAGTCGTTGAACGACGCCCTTGAACAGCCGCTCTTCGACCGCCCGCTCCCACGATGCCCTTAGGTCACGGTAAAACTGAGTGACTCTTCGCCACGCTTCGTCCTGATTGGCGGGCTGCTGCGCGTCCCACTGGGCGGCGCGATCCCGAAGCTGGCCTACACGCTTCTTCAGTGACAACGCCTTGAATGGAATCTCTGAGTCGACTCGGCCAACGTCATCTCCCCACCGCCACATCCCGCAGGTACTCATTGCGACGTCATTGGCCTTAGCGCCATGGTGAAGGTCCGCTAGGAATGGGAGGTCATGGGTGAAAATGATGACCTGCCGCTTTGTGGATTCCTCGCTGAGGCGATCGGCGATGTATTTACGACGCTCATCGTCAAGCGACGAGACCGGATCGTCAAGGATGATGCCCGCGTCATCGTGTCGGACGGAAAGCTCGGCGAAGAAGAACGCCAGAGCGACCGCTCGCCACTCACCCTCCGAAGCGATGCTCTTGAGCAGGGAAGAGTGCCGAGCGGCCAACCGGAGCACAGCCTTCGTAGCGCCCTTTTCCCTCTTGAAGTCGGCCGATATTGGGAGGTGCTGGCAATTCAGGTGACCCAGCTCCCTATTTAGCCCGTTCTTTAGCGGGTCGCCCACGATCTCCTCCGCACGGTCACCCTGGTAGGTCGTGATTTTGTTGGTGGCAAGCGCCTTCCACGCGGCGTGAATCTTGTCGACCGCGCGCAGGTCGCCTCGCCACAGCTCGAATTCGTCGAGGCGGTCCCTCAGCACTTGACGGGCTTCCAGTTCGCGCAGCTCCTGACGCAGGCGGGCCGACGCTTCATCGTCCGTGGCAGAAATGAGCCGATCGGCTTGCTCCTTTCGTCCCATTCCCCACTTACGCAATGTTGCCAATGCAGCCTCCGGCGTCTCGGCCAAGGCGACCGCTTCATCTGGCTTGCTTCGAACTCCCTCAAGGTGAGCGGTGAGCTGATCAAGATACGCGATCAGGGGCCCTGCAACCGCTGGTTCGCGCTCAAGAAGGCGGTCTACGAACGGGGCGCGCAGTGACTCAACACGCGCGGGATCCCGATCAGCCAATCCTTGGCTCAGATGCTCGGCGGCGGCATCGGCGGCGGCCTGTACCGTGCTCATCACATGGTTCTCGAAGTGCGCCATTCGCTCGGCCGATGACGGGTCGAGCACTTGCAGACACAGCGGGCACACATTGCCAGCCTCGGGTGGGAAGGCAGCACCTTCGGCCGTCGCAAAGTCCCTAGCGGCACTCCAAAGTAGGCGCCAAGGTTCAGTCCCGATGCCGGTCATGGGGGCGGCGTCGAACTCGCGGGCGGCAATCTCGACCGCTTCATTTGCCGTACGGCTCTCTGCGCATGCCCGCCGAAGCTGCTCCGTACCTTCCGCGCCGACCATCGCAGCTAACGCCTCAATATTGATGGCCAGGTTTTCCGCATCGGTAGCGTCCCCGCTCGCAACGGCACCGTCCTGCCTCGCCGTCGAAGCATCGGCTGCGGCAACTGCTGCCTTCAGTTCCGCCAGATGGGTGATCTCGTCGCTCGACAGAGCCGCTATGTCTGCCAGCTTCGGGTCAGCGTCAGAGCCCCGGAGGGCTCTGACAGCCGCGCCTGCTCGGGTGTCTTCTGGCAGGGTGTCGGTCGAAGGACGTCGATTCATCACATCGGCTCGCTCTTCGTCCAACGCTGTGCGGAGCCGGTCTTGGAGCGCAGCGAGTCGGCTCAGCACCTGCAGCTTCGACGGCACGTACTGAATGGTGTTCTTCTCATCGACGTAGAGTTCAGCGGAGGCGCTGTCGAACACTGAGACACCCTTGAGATGGACAGCGTCGTCACCTTCTAAAGGCGTGTTCGACGAGTGGACTTCCCCGTCGACGAGGAGTTCTATGTGGGCAGCAGGGAGCTCGTTTGCGTCCTTGAAGACATTTCCCCATGGACGCCTTTCAGTGTCCACGGTCCGGCACAGCGCCTTGAGAGCTCGGACGTAGCTGCTTTTGCCCACTGCGTTCTGTCCGTAGACGACTGATAAGCCGTCGGCTCCGAACGGGATTTCGGCATCCTCAACTATCATTCCCACGCCGCGGAGCGCTCCGAACTTAATCAGCTTTGGCGTCGAGCCAATCGGCTCATCCTCGATGAGCGAGGCCCTGAATTGTCGAGGGGTCGGGATTTCGCCGGCGAATGGAATGCTATAGGCATGCTTGACTGAATTGAGCGCCTCGGCGAACTCACGATCGTCCAGTTCGACGGTATCCGCCACGCGGCAAACAAGGTCCTGCTGCCAGGCGGGCAGGGAACTGATCCAGTCCGTGACATCTGTCTTCTCACCCATACTGGAATCTCTCGATCACGGTTAGTCGTCGCGCACCTCTGGCCGCGGACGGCTCACGAGCTTGGCCTGATCAACCGAAAGCCACGCAAGCAGCCGATAACTTCAGCCGACGATGCTCACGAGGGTATCCGCCGCTGCGCGGTCAAGTGAGGATGGCAAGTCCGGAGCACTGTTCATGGACTGAAGGGTGGGAAATCTCCATGCATCGGTGTCGTAGGGGACGAAGACTCGGGACGCGGCAAGTGACGCCAATCACGGCAGCACGGGACCCCACGGGTCGGACGAGTCTCTTGCGCCCGCTTAAGCGCACCTCGCAGTCCGCTGATGCAACTTGTCGAGCCCCGGAGGCGGGCATGAGCAACATGAACGACGAGGCTCCGACACGACTCTCTGCCTTTGTCAGTGCTGGGATGCAGACAAGCGAATCACTTTGGCGTCTCCGACGCGTGCGTAACGCTCGGGCGTACAAGTCAACACGATGACCTGGGCTTGTTTCGCCGCAGCGCTGAAGGCCGGTGCCAGATCCCGCAACCGGTCGGGATCCGAGTTCCCCAACGCGTCATCGAGGACGACGGGGACACCCACATCTCCGGTCGCGCCCTCAGGATTTACCAAGATCGCGCAGGCGAGGCGGGCGAGGACCGATAGCTGCTCTCTGGTGCCGGTGGAGAGCCAGTCGAACGGGACCACGACACCCCCGAGATTCCGGGCGACAAGCGAGAAGTCCTCAGGGTCGACTTCAATCGACACGTCAACGCCGAAGACGAGGCGGGCGAGTTTCTCGACTTGCTCCCTGTAAGGAGCGACGTAGGCAAGCCGCGCCGCGTCGCGGTGACGCGAGAAGATCTCGTGGAGGTGCCACGCCGCAGCGGCTTTGCGGTCCAGTTCTTCGTGCTCCCGCCGCAATCGTTGGGCCTCTGCTTCCGCCTCGTCGATTGCAGCCTGCAGGTCTGCCGAGCCTTTCACGCGGAGCGTCGTCTCTAGTTCGATGCGCCGAGCATCGAGATCCTGTCGCTCCTGGTCGAGCCGCTCGATGACCTTCTCAGCGTTCTCAAGACGCAATTTGGCAGTTCCCGGGTCACGACCGCTCAGCTCGGCCATCGCCTGATCTCGGTTGTTGCGCGCGCTCTGGGCAATCAAGCTCGCTTGCTCTAGGTTGGCGACAAGATCCTCGTCCGACTTCTCGCGGCGGGCGTCAGCGAGTTCTGCGATGGCCTTCGTGTGCGCTTCGCTCTGCCGTCGTAGGAGCTCGCCTTTGGTCTTGACGGCGACTTGCAGTTCGTTGATCTTGCCCTGCGCGGCGTTCAAGAGGGCCCGCTTCTCGGCCTCGATCGTTTCAGTCTCTCTCAGCGCCCGCTTCGCCACCTCCACAGCAAACTCGGCTTGTTCCACACTCTCCGGCAGCGGCGGCATGGCAGGGCGCGTGCTCGGGTACTCCTGCACGACCCGCCGCGCGTTCTGAGCCTTGGCGGCAAGCTCTTCCTCGCTCAAGTCCTCGAGTGCATCGGCCTTCATCCGCTGGGCCGTCTCGATCCGATTCTCGGCGTCATGCCGTTGCTCGAGAACGAGAGCAAGATCGCTGAGCGGGTCAGCGGGATCGAGCCCATAGCGCTGCACTACCCGGTCAAGTTCTTGCTCGACCTTGGCGAGCTCGGTCTGTAGGTCCGCGGTTGACGCAGCGCTTTGCACGCGTACTACAAGCCGGTCTTCTACTGCAATCTTCGTGTCGGTGCTGGCGGGCACATCGTGCGTCTCGCCTTGTCGGAGGTGCAGCGGTGCCTCATCGATGGTCAGATCGATCTCGGCAAGCGCCTCAAGAACGACAGAAGGGCTCCCGACGTCGCGAGCGACCCGGGCTTCGGTCACCTGGCGGACGGCTTTGTCCACGACGGTGCGCGCCTGCCTCGTCACCTTGCACGACTCGAGGAACTGTCGTGCCTCGGTCTCGTCACGCCGGGCCTCTTCGACCCGCCCGACCCGCCGCGACAGCAGTAGGTCAGAGATCTCGGCCCGTCGGAAGGCACAGTCACCCTCGGCCAAACCGAGGGAAGCTAGGGCCGTTCCCCGATTCTCCTCAGCCTTCTCGAGTTCCAGCCTGGCGCTCTGGGCTTCGTCCTCGACCGTCGACAGCTGCGGCTGCTCAGCTTCGAGCTGACCGCCGAGGCTGTTGATCTCGTTCTCGATGTCTTCGACGGCTTTGACCTTGTCCGCCCGCGACCGCGCCGCGTGATCCGCGTTCGTCTCCTTTTGCTCGGCTTCGCCGGCCTGTGCCTTGAGGGTTTCGATGCTCGCCTCGAGCGCGGCCAGCTCGTTGCGAATTGTTCTGGCCTGGGTTAACTCTTCGGACGCGTCCACGCGATCCAGGCTGAGCTTGGCGAGTTCGGCCTTTGTGGTTCGGTAGGCCTCTCCGGCCACTTCGAGTTCCGCCAGGGCTGCGCGGGTTTTCGCGACCTCTGCATCGGCCTTTGCGCTCTCCGATGCCAAGACCTCCCGTTGTTGTGAAGTCCTCCCGGTCGGCGTGAAGTACCGATCCCGCTCGGTCTGGATCGCCTGCCACAGCGTCGACTCGGCTTGGGCATCCGTGCCTCCGGTAGCGGTAGCCTGGTCGAGAGCGCTGATCAACGTAGTGGACTCGCCGAAGAACCCTTGGCCGACTCTGTCTCCCTGGACGAACCGCAGTGCCTTGTAGAGGTTCCGGTCAAGGGTCTCCTCGAGTAGCGCCTCCATCCGGTCGTGGGCCGTTCGTCCAACAACGCTTTCTGCTACCGGAGCGAGCACTGACAAGCGAGTCTCGGGTTGGCGGAACCAGCGTTTGAAGTACACGACGTGGTACGGACCGGTTGTTAGTTCGACCTCGACCTCTGAGCCGGCGTCGCGATCCACGGGTCTCACCGCTAGAACACTTCGGTGCCGCGAATCGTGCGGAAAGTCGAAGAGTAGGTCGATAGCCATGGCCAGACTCGACTTGCCCACCTCGTTGGGCCCTTCGATGATCGTCACTCCGGTTTTCGACAGTTCGACCTCGCAGGCGACGACGCCGCGGAAGTTTCGGATCGATATCCGGTGGATCCTCATGACCCTCTCGCAGCCAGTCGGTGTAGCAACATGAGCGCGTCACGGGAGACCTCTGCTGCGTTGTCGTTGCCTCTGGCAGCATCGACGAGTTCGTTGAGCGCCCCCTGTGCGAATCCCGAGAGGTCGAGGTCGCCCAGATCTGCTCCGTCAGCGAGTACTACAAGCTCAGGATGCCTCTCGGACTGCTCCAGAGCAGCCAACAGATCTCTTGACTGATCAAGCACATCCTCCAGTGCGGCGTTCGTCGAAAGATTCACCGTACCGACGAACCCAAGCTTCACTACCGTCCGCTCCTTGTCGGGTAACTCCGAGAGGAAGGACCCTACGGCTGCAACACTCTCGGGTCCGCTGATGTCAAAGGTCTGCACTACGAACCGCCAGCTCCCGACATGAACCGGCTCCGCGGTTGACATCCCCGTGGTCGCGTCGACTTCGACTACGAGTGCGTTGTTGGGATCCACCTCGCGATAGTCCGTGGCGAGCGGTGCACCCGAATACCACACCGCTCCGGAGGTACCCACTTTCGTCGTCGAGTGACGATCACCGAGCGCTACGTAAGAAATCAGTCCGTCTGCAATCGCGCGTTCGAGACTCGAGACCGAAATGAGCTCAGGATTCAGCGGGTCGGGTGCGAACGAGTCCACTGCGCCATGTCCGATCGCGATTCGCACGACTCCCGCTTCTGGTGTCTCGAGAGACTCGAGCGCGGCGGCGAGCAAGTCGCTGTCGGGCCTGCGGCTCGGCCAGGGTGCACCGATAACCTCTGCTTCCACTCCGGGGACCATGAGAGCTGCAGTGTCCCGCAGCACCCTGATGTTCGTCGGTAGCCGTTCGATGACATTGGTGGTCGACCACAGCGCCGCGGGGCTGTCGGCGTCGTGATTTCCCGGCAGAAGATAGACGGGAACGGTGAAGCCTGCTAGCGCATCGACGGCACGACTCACGATTCGCCGATCCGGCTGAATCGAGTCGAACACGTCGCCGGCAACTACCGCGAAAGCACAGTCCTTGTCCGCAGCGATTCGAGCCAAGGCGCGTATTGCTTCGAATTGGTCGTCGGTGTACCGGGCTTGTGATTCAGCCGGGAGGAACGCGCGGGTCATCCCAAGCTGCCAATCCGAAGTGTGCAGGAATCGAACGCCCAAAGCGAACCTCCGTCCTCGATCGCGCTCGCAAGGCTACGCCGAAGGTCTGCCTAGCGTGCGTAAGTCCAGTGGGATGCAGCCCGCCGCGTACTGTGATCTCGCTCCGAAGTCGGACTTCGAGCCACAGATTTTCAACGACGATGGCCTTCGGGTGGTCGGGCTGGTTGTGGAAGAACTCGACAAGCGTAATTGCGTTGAACACGACGAGGTCGACCACCTCGCCGACGGCAACGGTCTCGGTGCCGCGAACGAAGACTGTCAGGACATTGACTCGAACAACGCTCGTAGCCGCCTCTGATAGGTCTCCTGCTCACCTTTGTGACCGGCCTGCTCGATATACCGACGCAGTGGCTCGAATGCGCCTGATCGTCCCGCGAGCATTCGGAGCTGGTCGCGGTCCCAGTCGGTCAACTCGCGCTGATGGTCCGCCTCCGCGAGGAAGCGCGACTGCATTCCAGCAGGATCAAGAGTGACGCCAGCCCGTCCTTCCAACAAACGGGCAATCCGGATACCAGCCGGGTCGGGATCGAAGCAGGCGTAGAACGTGAGGTGGGGTGCCAGTACGCCAAGCCGTCGGACGAGATCGGCTTCGGCTGGTGGCGGTCCGCCGGGAACGTGCAGGACGATCCAATCGTGCTCGGCCAAAGGTGCAAGATGTCGGAACGTTTCCGCGTTCTCGACGAGGATGACGCCACGGGCGCTGTCGCCGATCTCCATGTCGATCGTTGCCACGGAGGAGGCCCAGACGTTGCCCTCGCCATGCATGATCGGACCTTTGATCCCGAGCTGACGGTCGCGTGGAGCGACCAGTTCCGTGAACGGTTTTCCGAGTAGATCCTCGAGCAGCTGCCGGCGGCGGGGTGTCCATGCCTTCGTATGATCGACAAGACCCGCCAGCTCGCGCTCGCCCGGCTGGATTCCGTGCTCCCCGAGTTCGAGCACACGCTCGGCTGCCTGCAATACGAACGCGAATGAGCGCCAGTCAACATGTGGGGGAGGTCCCTCAGCGAGAGCGGTTAGTAAATCTGGCTCGCTAAGAGCCTGTTCAAGTTCTGACCGGACGACAGTCGGATCAAGGATGTTGAGCCAGGGCCAGATGCTGCGGTCAACCGTGAATCGTTCTGGCTGCCAGCGGCCGTTTCGCCAGGCGTCTTCGACGATGAGCCCGGCGTTACGACACAGGTCGTCGAGAAGATTCAACTCGACTTCCAACGGTGAGAAGTCCGGGCCGGCGTTGCTTCGCAAAGTCGACCATCGCCGCCAACTGCCGCGCGCGCCGGCTCGCAGGACACGCTCGGCCATAGCGGCACTCTCGTCGTCGAAGCGGACCATGATCGAGTCAGGGTCGGGCGCGCCACTAGACATCCTCGTCCGGCGTATCGGTTTCAACGGGTAGCGGACGCGGCTCTCTTCGACAATGCGAAGACGAAGACCGTCCTGCTCGACGGCATGCTCAATCCGCAAGGCTCAGCTGGCCGATCTCGACGTAGCGTCGCTCGTCCTCTGGCAGCCGGGTCATCAGCACGACGGGCGGTGCAAACGGCTCGCCAGCGATGCGCGGGTAGAAGCCAAGCTGATGGTCGGCCCAGTGCAATCTCTTCGCTTCCTCGTTGTTCGGCGTCGCGAGGATGAACTGCACGCGAGTTGAAAGCGCCTGCATTGCCGTCGCGACGTCATCGATGTTGCGCGAGTCGAGGTGGGCAGAGTGCTCATCCATGATGAGCAGGTCGGCCGCACCCTCGAGACCCATCGCAGCGAGGAGAAGCAGAATCGAGATCTTCGCCTTCTGCCCCGTGGAATGGGCCTTATTTCGATACGAACGCTTCGGTTCCCCTACGACGTGCGCGACCTTGACATCGATTCCGAACTCGCCCTCGATCTCTGAAGGCACGATCTCGATTTCGCCAGCCATTTGCGCTTGTGCACAGATCTCCCGGAAGCGGCGCCCGAGCAGATTGACGACCTCGCGGATGTGGCGTTCGTAGCGCTCCTTCGCTCGATCCACCTCGTTTTCGACCGCCTCGAGGTCCTTACGCCGACCCTCGACGAGCGTCTCGACCTCAGTGACAGTCCGTTGCTGATTCTCGCGGTGAACCAGCACGAGCTGACTTCGCACCTCCTCGGGGAAGCGTCCCTCGTCCGCCAGCTCTCCCTCCAACCGGGCGAGGTCATGTTCAAGCACATCGACCGACTCGATCGCACACTCCTCTTGCGTGGCGGGCACCGCTATCGCGGCAAGCCGGCGGTCAATCTCGCCGACACGTGTCTCCTGGCCTCGCAGGTTCCTCTCGAGGTTCCCCTCGCTCGCCTCGCATTCCTCACGTCTCGTTCGGCGCGCATCGAGGGTGGTACTGATGCGACTGACGTCGCTTGCGGACTGTGCAAGCTGCGCGGTCAATGCTGCAGCGGTTACGGTCGCTTCGTCAGCCGTGGACTCGGCCTCTGCGCGGGCGTTCTCCAGCTGGGAGAGCCGAGCGGCTGCCGCCAGGCCCTCACGTTTGCGCGTTGCTTGTTCACGGCTCGAGCTGACCTGCTCGAGTAGTGGCGGCAGTTCCTCATCGATCGCCCTCAACCGCTCCTGTCGTTGCGCGACGGCGTCCTCGCGCGCGACGGCGCCAAGAACTGGTTGGGTCCGGGTGCGAAGCCACGCCCAAGTTCGTCCGCGCACGACCCCCTCTGGAGAGACGCCGGGTACCGCGCCAAGCGGCATGTCAAGCTCGGCTAACAATCCTGTCGCCTGCGGCAGTCCCGACACGTCGCGCAGAACGCCCGTCGCCTTGTCAATGCCGGCGGCGGCGAGCGGCAGTCGATAGCCGTGGTCCGTGGCAAGCGCGACAGCAGCATCGAGTTGCTCCGCCGGCACGACCAGCGCCCAGATGTGGTCACCGAGGACCGCCTCGGCCGTCGCCGGCTGTGCAGCCTCAAGGCGCTCGGCGACCAGCTCGGTCCCGATCGAGTGCTCCCTAAGCAGCTGCCGAAAGGTATCGATCTCAGGTGGACGCGGAGGCCTTCCTGCTTCCAAGTCGCTCATTTCCTGCTGAACACGGCCGCGTTCCAGCTGCAAGTCCGACACGGTGCGCTCGAGACGAGATGCGGTCCGCTCGGCTTCGCCCAGCGCTTCGGTCGTCAGCGGCTCGCCGGCGATATTGATCGCTCTTTGTGCCCCGTTGAGTTCAGAGCGAGCGATGCCAAGCGCTTCTGAGTCTTCCCTCAGTCTGGTCTGGGTACGCTCGCTTGCCACCTTCAGTTCGTCATGCCGGGTACCCGCGGCCACGGAGTCTTGCTCTAGCCGGCCAATCAGCTCCCCCAGTGCCTCCAGCTCGGCACGAACGGTCGCCAAGCTCTCGGTCAGCGTGCCGCGATCGCGAACAGCTCGGTCGCGCTCGCCAACCAGCTGAGCGCGACGGGCCAACGGCAGCTCGACTGTCTCAATGACGTGGTACCGGGCCTTCGCCTGCACGTAGGTTTCGTGCTGGCGTGACTGCAATTCGAGCGCGCGCAGATGCCGCCTCTCGGCCTCGAGCCTCTGAATCGTCTGGTCGTGATCGGCCTTGGCCGCCGCCAACCGCGTCTTCGCCTCCCCGAAGCGCTCGAGCGTCTCCTGTTTCCCTGTCAGCTCCAGCATGCGCCGCAGTAGCTCCCGGTAGTCGCCGGCGAGCACCTTGTCGGTCTCGCCTTGCTTGAGAGCCAGCACGCCGAGCAGCTCACGCGAGACGCCAGCTCTGGCGAGGAGTTCGGACCACTTCCGCTTCCCCATCCAGAGCTTGTCAGGGAGCCTCTCGCGAAGCTTGCGTATGTCCTCCTCTATCGAGCGGCCATCACCGCCCCACTGGATATAGCCGGCATGGACCGCGTAGCGCACACGGTTGCCGCGCACGACCTCGCAGATCGCCGTCACGTATTTGCTGACCTCACATCCGCGGCCAGCGTCGGAGAAAACCCGCTCCCGTTTGCCCTGACGGACCGGATTCGCGAACACAACCTTGATAAGCGCCCGTTCCGCGCGCTTGTTCGGGTCACCGCCTCCGTCGAAGATGTACTCCTCTGGACGCCTCCCGCCGAGCTCGTCGACGCCGAGAATCAGCTTGATCGCGTCAAGCAGCGTCGTTTTTCCAGATCCGTTCGGTCCCGTCGCGACGTTGATCCCGTCGGTCGCGAGATCAATCGGGTCGGGCCTGAGCGCACCCCAATAGACAGGCTGCACCTGCTCAATCTGCGGCATGGTGCTCCCGTTCGAGTTCGACGGCGCGCTCGCGCAGAAAGCGCCGCAGGAGGAAACCGTCGAGCGCCGCCTTCGCACGCTCATTGGCGGTGACAGCGTCAAGCGCGGCCAGGTACGGGCCTGCGAAGTAGCGGTGGTCGCGCTGATCGCAGAAGCCGGCCTTCTTCAAGTGACCCAGCACGATCTGTTCCAGGTAACGCTTCGTATAAGTGCCCGCGAACGGGCGAAGCAGATCGTCGAGGTCGACCGAGGGCTCCTCAGTGCCCTTCGGCGCGCTCGCTTGGGCGGGCAAGTAACGCAGATGCAGGTAAAGCGAGGCGACCATTGCCATCTCGACCGCGTGCAGATGGAAGGCCGGCTCGAAGCCGTCCTCCTCGCCGGTGTTGCGCGGACGGGCGACCCAGCGACCATCTGCGGCGACCAACTCGAGATCAACGGCCGCGAGCAGAGTGCGCACCTTGTCCGAGAACTCCTCCTGCTCAAATTCGCGCCAAGCCGACCGTTGGAGGTTTCCGCAGACAAGCAGTGCTGCGGCCCGCTCTGGGCTCTTCATGGCGAAACCTCCTTTCGCGGCTGCAGCTCAGCGCGGGAGATCCGCAGCACCTCGTCCCGCTTCGGCTCGTCAAAGCCATACATGTGAGCGAGCACCGGCATGTTGTCGCCGTAGCGAGAGTAGGCGTCAATGAGCACGCTGTGACGCTCCACCGATCTCGGCCACGAGTGGTGGACGACAAAGTCGGCAAGCGGGGTAACACTACGTAGCTCCTTCGCCTCTACTGCGATCTCGTGCGCTGCGTCGATGTGTGCCGGCACCTGCTGCCGTTCAAGGACGACGGGCTCCGGCAGCGGAGGTGGCGCCGTACGTCTGCGTCCGCTCGCTTCCTCAAGCGCGTCGAAAGCCAATTGCGCCGAAAGCCGGACGGCGTACGGTGGCGGCCTGACCAGATCCGCGATCATCATGGCCAATTCCTGCGGCCCCACCTCGCCAATGAATTGACGGATGTCCCCACGGTCGACGTGGAAGCCAGCCCGCATTAGGTCGTCCGCACGAACGCTCAAGGTCTGGATGACCGTAGCCGCGAGCGCTCCCAATCGGAAGATCAGGTCGAAGGCCTCTTGTTCGACGTCCAGGTAGAGCTTTTCTTGCGTTCGCCCAGCGAGGAAGCTCTCGTGCTCGCTAAGCAGCTCCTTCATATCCTCGACATGGTCCTGCACCAGATGCGCGGCTGCGACAAGCGCGTCCCGGGACATGTCCTCGATCAGATTCCGCAGTTCGTCCCAGTCTTCCTGAAGCTGAGCAACTGCCGATTGGAATTGGGTGAGGACGATGTCCTCGGAAGCGCCGAGCGCGAGGGACAGGCTCATTGTCTTGTTGATTGCCTTGATCAGCCTCCGACGCTCGACCTGCGGGACGGTCACTGCGCCGATGATGGCAGCGATCAACCGACCCTCCGCCCCGAGCCGGTAGTAGCGGGTGACCGGGTCGTAGCCCAGAATGCCGGCCTCTTTCAGCTCAGCGACGATTTCGGTGACCGAGTGCGGCTCCAACCAGTGCACAATCTCTTGTAGTCGACCGATGTGCCACCGCCACGACCGGTCACCCTGAAGGCTCCTTAGTACCGCGACTCGGTAGCGCGCGCGTTTACCTCGGATCACACTGCCGAGTAGGCCGATCATGGCCATCGCCTCATCCACAGCTGGCAACGGTGTCAGTTCTTCGGGGACAGTCAACATCAGCTCAGGACCAGGAGTAGTGAGCGCCTCGTCCGCCTCATCCTGGACGGTCTCCGCGAGGCTCTCGGGTGTCGCGTCACGCGGAACGAGCGCGGTGGTCAAACTGTGCGACGCCAAAACGCCGCTTTGCGAAGAGTCCGCCGGCAGGGATTGGTGCCCTTCGCCGATGATGGATGACTCTGACATTCGAATGCGACGGCTCCCCGTTGGCGGCTACTGGCAACCTGATGCTTATGCTCGCCCAACAGGGTAGGTCGAGGGTGTGACAGCCGGAGGGACCGCACTCACGACAGGTTCCACCGGCCGTCACTCGCAAGAAGTGCTGGTCACCTCCAGTCTCGAGCGCTACTGGCACCGCCGACGCGCTGAATCGGCCTGAGTGTGTCCCGATGCGGTTGAGATCACCCGAGCAGGAACCGGCCATCGCGAGGGGCACGGTCCGGCAGACGGCACACCCAGGGGGCTTTCGGCCATTGGCGGACCGAAGCGAACGTCTGGTCCGGGGTGTCGGTTAAAGCGACACGCACCCCAACCCGGGCTGATGCGCTACCCGATGCTTGCTTCACGGAGGCCCGCCTCTGCTCGACGAAGGCTTCGAAGTCGTCAGTCAAGAGTGCTTGGTACCCATAGGGCGAAATCAGATGTGATCCGAGGGTCGCCAGAAGGTGCGTCTCGTCGCGGCCGTGGCCCTCCAGACAGAGTTCGAAAAACAGACTTGGTCGCTTGGCCCGCTTTTCACTGTTGTACTCCCTGCGGATGAAGGCCCGATTTAGGATCCCGTCCACCGGATGCTCATTTTCGTAGACGGCCTTGGGGAAGATGTGGTCGTCCTGGCAGTCATTGAGCGCCATGGGCTGGCCGGTGCAGAAGTCGCGCTCTCCCGCGAGAGCAGAGAGGCACAGGATACCCCTGTAGATCGCAGAGCGCGGGGCATAGGTCTCCAATGGGATGTCGTCGACCTTGAGTTCACCGACCCACTCCGGTCGATCGCCGCCGCTGCACCAAGACGTGACCGCGGTCACGGCTTGGAATGTCTTGTTGTTGACGCCGTGGCGCCCCAAACCAGCACTGCGCCTTCTGCCTCGATCGGCTTGGCACCCACGGTGGCTGCCCAGAACGGTTTGGGCTCCAACTCTCATCCCAAGCGTGCTCTCGTCAGTCTCCTACGATTGCTGTTGTGCTTCAGTTTTTCGGGCGCTCCGACACGGTGGAAGCGCTTCAATTTCTCGCCCGCCAGGACCAGCTGACGGTCTTCGTGGGTGCAGGGGCGTCAAAAGAGGCGGCGCTGCCCACGTGGGCCGAACTCGTGAAGAACCTTGTATCGAGGGCTGTCACGAGAAGGGGATGGATAACCCAAGCGGAATGGTTGGCCGAGCGTGTCTTGGAGAACGATCTTCTCGGTGCAGCTGAGCGAGTTGAGGTGCTGCTGCCGCAGAACACCCTCGCAGACGCCATCCGCAAGCAGCTCTACCAGGGAACGTCGCCGGCCGCGTTCCAGCCAGGACCTCTGACTCAGGGAGTCGCGGAAATCCAGGCTGCGTTCGGAGGCGCAGCTCGGGTAGTAACAACCAACTATGACCAGCTCCTTCTGACCGCCCTGAGGGATCGCGGTTTAGAGGCCCACAGTTACTGCTGCGCCACGAACAAGCCAGGGATCGTCCACCTCCACGGAGTGCTCGGTTATGAAGAGCCGGATGACGGCAAGAACGAGATAGTCCTGACTGAGCGCCACTTCCTGGCTCCATCCTCAGGATGGAGAACGGAATTCCTGCGAGACGCACTCTCTAGGCCGTGTCTCTTCCTTGGCGCCAGCATGACCGACTTGAACATCCTTCGCTCGCTACACGCCCAGCAGTCCGTGCGGAGGCCGCTTCACAGGGTGCTGTTCGTTCGCGACCCGGCGCTAGACCGGACTGACCTGCAACGGCGCGCGGCCCTTGAGCAGATCGAGACCAAACGCTGGCGGAGGCTAGGGGTCGTTCCCCTGTTTGCCGACAACTTTGCTGATGTAGCGCAATTTGCCTTCGAGTTGGCGCAACTTCGACGCGGACCGACCGAATCTCTATCGGACAGATTCACCGCCTGGTATCAGGGGCAGGCCCGATCCGTCCTGTCACAAGATCCTTCGGCCTTTCGTAGGAACCAGATTGTGCTCAGCGACGAGCTCGCCAAGGTTGTCGCGGGTATCCGTGCCGACTTTGCCCTCCAAGGCGAAGTCCTGTCACTGGGTGTGTGCGTATTGGTGCCGCCCGCGGAAGACTGTGAGCATCAGGAGCGAGCGGTCAACTGGGTTGTATCGGACCGTGCAATGACCACACCGGAGACCATCGAGTACCTACGCCTGGCAGAGACATCGGCCTGGACAGTTGTCAAGGCTATTTGCGCTGGAGCGTCCCGCCTTGAGCAAAAGGCCGTCTACGCGAGCAGGTGGCACCTAGTCTGGGCCGAGCCAGTTTTCATGCCTTTTCCACGTCGGATGCCGGTTGGCGCAGTGGCTCTGTCATCCCGCGCCCCACTCGGAAGTAGCCTGCTCCCGGTTCCGGATAGTGCACGCGGCTTGGATCCCGATGCTTACTCGAGCCTCCGCAGAGCCATAATTGACGCTGGGCAGGCGGTTCTGGTGAATCCACTGACACAGCCCTCGGGTATGTTGAACTAGCAGGACGAAGGGAGGCCGGAGTGACCCTCACTACTTCCAAACACCGCTCGACTGTGGCGGTCGGGAGCTTCAGAGATGGAACAAAGATTGTGCATGTCAAGGCTGCGAGTGCGACGGGATCACAGTCGGCTGCCGGAATCCGCGGGCTGCGTGAAGCCGTCGCACGTACGCAATCGGGTTCCCAGCGCAAAGCTGGAAAGCGGACCTCCCGCAAGAGTTGATTCTCAGTACGCTGGGCTAACGTCGATAGTGCGGCGGCTAGGCATCCCTTCGTTCGTCCGCGTCTGCCCCTCTCCGGTCTTCCCGCCTGGCAGGTTGACTTTGATTAACTGAGCTTCCCTCGAACGGATGTCTAGGGCCTGCGGCGCCATGGAACCTCGCGACGCATCGGAATTCATCACACGACATCATCGGGCTGTGTTGGCCACCACTCGCGGTGACGGCAGTCCTCAGCTCTCCCTTGTAGCAGCCGCCGTCGAAGGCAACACGGTCGTCGTCTCCACCCGCGAGACAGCGAAGAAAACCAAGAACCTGCGGCACCGCCCCCGGGCCTCGCTTCTCGTGTTCACCGACGCCTTCCACGGCGAGTGGGTGCAGGTGGAGGGCGCCGTCGAGGTGGTGTCACTCCCCGAGGCCACGGACAGCCTCATCGTGTGCTGCCGCCAGGTCGCGGGCGAGCTTCCCGACTGGGACGAGTGCCGCGCAGCTATGGAGCGTGAACGACGCGTCCTGTTGCGGATCATCATCGAGCGTGCGGGGCGAGACGCGGCCGGGTGATCCGCGGAAACTTTAAGCCTCTGGTGAGAGCTTGCGGTAGCGGCCTCGGTAACGCACAAGAGGTTTCCCGGTCTCTACCACGATTTCGAGCGCCTCGATACGCCCTCGCACGAGCATCTGGAAGCCCAGCTCCTCAGATCCGACAAGGCGGCAACCAAGCGTGTGGCGAGTGCCGCTGATGATCGGCCCGAACTCACCGTCCACCGTTTCGACCTCCTCGAAAGGGTCGACCGGGTAGGCGCCGGCGAACATCCCGGCAAGTCGTTGATCGGCCGACTCGAGCACGTGGACGACGAAGCTTCCTCGCTCGACGAGCACGTCGAAGAGCTCCGACAGCGGATCGAGGAGCCCAAGCACCTCGGCAGGGTCACCCTCGGCGACGAGCAGCGACGAGACGGTCAGCGCGGCGCGACGGTCTCCTGAGCCAGCCGTCCAGACCGTCACCGGGGCGACGAGGCGACCCCGAAAACGCCGGTCCAGCCGGCGCTCCTCCAATGGTGTAGCAAAGGGGTCGCCGGGCCTGAGACCGCTGTGGCGGGTCTCCAGAGGATCGGGTAACTCCCGGGACGGGTCCGGAGGGTCGGCCATAGTCTCGGTCTACCCGAACTGGAACGGACTCGCGTCGCGTCACGGCCAAGTCGCGCCGCGCGCAAACGACCCGACTCCCTGACTTGTAACTCACGCCGGCCTCGGGCTGCTCCTTCACGCGTTGCGGGGATCCTTCCATGAAGCATTGCCGGACCGGGATTCGAGGGTCCGGAGGTGTTACGCGCTGCGAGTGGTAGCTGTTGCTTGCCCGACCTTCGGCCCGCCTCATACCAGGAGCTAACTTCCATGGCAGTGTCCCAGCTAGGAACCAGCGACGAGCCGCTACGGCCCACACGCAACCTCACACCGATCGAGGTGGTTGTAATCGCCCGATCGGACAGATTCCGTGATCAAACTTGCCCTACGCAAACGTTACGCAGGTGATCCCGCGCCACCCGCGGGCACGCTGGCCCTTTGAGGCTCTGCCCTACCGCAGCTGTGGCGGCTACCCTGATCACGGCTCGACCGAAGGCAGCTAAGCCAGATGGCCCCCTAGGTCCGCTGCCAAGACTTGCGAGCACGTCCTAACGCGCCCGAGTGTGCGCCGGCGCGACAAAGTCTCCCGGCGCGCGGTTGGGTATGGCGCGGATTCCGCCGGGATTTCGGAGGTCGACCGCGATCACCGAGTAGTTCACGCCGCCGTGTAGGACTCGGAGGATGTCTGCAACGACCAAGGTGCTGGCGAAGGTGCCGACGAAGGCTGCGCCGACGGTGACCCCGGCGATGTCGAGCATGCCGCAGCGGGCCGCGGTTGGTTCCGTTCCAGCCTTCACCTGTCGGGCGATTTCAGCCTCATAGGCGTCTCCGAGCGGGCGAGGCGTCCGGGGATCGTCAGGGAATGCGTCGGCGGGGTCTTTGGCCGCCGGGAAAGTGTGGAGTACCACGTCGAGGTACTCCACAGGACCGGTTCCGAGCCCGGCGTCGACTACGCGGGCAAAGCCGGCCTTGCCCAGTGTGCGTCGGGGGACGATGTCGTCGAACCCGGCCAATGCGATGGTCGGTTCGTTGCGGGCCGGGTTGCCATGGGGTACCGGGTGGAACTCCTGGTCGAATGCCCGCTCGACGATCCGCGTCGTGAAGCCGAGGTCATCGAGGGCCGCGGCCACGATCCGGGTCTTTCGTCGGTCGACGTCGTTGTCGCTCGTCAGGAGTTGCGTCGCGGTGTTGCCCTTGACGATGGAGTCGAAGTCCACAAGACCGAGATGCACCTCGCTCGGGGCGGCGTAGGGCAACATACCGAGAGTCCAGGCGTATGCCTGGCCGAGGTGACCGAGGCCGAGCAGCCACAGGGCTGCCGGGAGGTATAGCAGCGGCGGCCCAACGGCCTCCTCGGCCCGCCAGTCGAGGTCAGGGGCCCAAAGGGAGATTCCGACATCGCGACGACCCGGCACGGTGGCACCGAGCTGTTGCTGGAAGGTCTCCGAGATGCCCAAAGCGGCGGCCAGGATCCCGGCAGGGATGACGCCGCTCCCGCAGAGCATCTCGTCCGGGGACTGTACGACCCCGCCACACCAGCCGTTCCAGGTGAGATGGACGATCGGCTTTCCTACGGTGATCTGGGGCCGGCCGATCGCCAGTGTGGGGTGCTCGTCCGCGACCCGCTCCACGACCGTGCCGCCGTATCGGGTGACGATCTGAGACGCGGTCGCGCCTGCCGTCCAGCCGGCAGTGAGGACTGGGTCGATGTCGAGGTGGACGTGCACGCCGCCGAGGTAGGCCCGTCGGCCGGCGTTGACGATCGTAGCGAGGGCCGCCTGGGCGGCCGGGTCGTGCTCGATCTCGGGTCCGACAGCAACTTGGAGTACAAGGCTCTCCATGAACTGGCGAGCCTCCTCGCAGTCTCCGGCCCTCCCGGAGTCAATGAGGATCTTCCCGGTCCGGTCGATGTCGTCGGCTGCTTCCCAGCTCACACGAACCGCCGGACGAAGAGGTGCCGCGCCGCGTCCCGACCGGTCCAGGTCTGCCAGCGGCGGCCGTCGTAGCGGTGGACCCCGACCTCCTTGGACTCGATCGGGTGCATGGCGAAGTCCGGGACGATGAGGGCGACGTGGCCGTCCTGGGCGATCATCGGGTTGGCGGAGTCGATGCTGCTCTGGTGGATCCCGCGACCGGGGTGGGTGTGCACGTCGCCGATCACGCGTCGCTTCTCGGCGTCGCAGATGTCCCAGAGCTTGCTGTAGGCCAGGCCGTCGAACTCGATGCCACCGGTGAGGCAGTTCGAGTCGAGGTCGTCTAGGTAGACGACCCGGGTTACGGTCCGCTGGTCACCACCCCGATCGCCCAGCAGGAACGCGCCGGACTCGCGATTGCTGTGTCCTCGGCGTCCCAGCTCGGCGACCATCGTGTCCCAGTCGACGCGGCGCATGCGTAGCAGCGCCGACCGGCCTCTAAATCCCCAGATAGTCATCGGCGTTGAGCACCTCATGGACGTTGGCCAGGATGAAGCCGAGATCGCGGGTTGGGTTCCACGCCTGCAGTCGGTAGGTCTGGGCCCAGTCGGGATGAGCCTGGAGGCCGATGCGGTCCCAGGGCGCGTACATGGCGGTTGAGCCGCCGACCCAGCCGTCGGCCCGGAAGAGCTGCGCCGCCCGCACGCCCTTGGGCCGCTTCTCGGGGGGCAAGGAGCTGTCGGTAGCGAGGTCCCACAGCCCACCAGTTGGAGCGGTGTGCGGGTAGCCGGTCAGCTCGAAGCGCAGCACGAACTGGGTCGGGCTGTTGGGCCGCTCGGCGGCCGATACCGCGACGAGGGCGAAAGGCCAGGTCACCGAGATCAGCCGCCAGCGACCGGCGGCGACCCCGGCCAGGAAGCGTCCCCGACGCACGTGCTCGTGCAAGGCATGCTCGTCCGGTGCTATGACGACGGAGGTCATCCTGCGAACCGGGACCGGGGCAGCAGGTCGAGGGTCACGGTGCACGAGCCCGGCTTCACCAGCGAGCCGATGTGGACGCCTTCCTCCAGGAAGTGGTCCGCCGCGGGCACGGCGAGCACGTGCTCGGCGGCCTGCTCCTTGGAGAAGTTGGCGACCTCCGGCCCGAATGCCCACTTCTCGACCGTCTTGATGGTCGTGGCGGGGCCGTAGGTGTGCTCGAAGTTCCCGTTGAACCGAACCACGACCTCGACCCGGTGGCAGTGGCCCCGGTGCACATGGTGGTGGTGCCGGATCCCGGCCGCCTCGAGGGTGATGTCGAGGTCGACCTCCTCGTCGACCTCCTCGATCCAGATGTGGCCGTCGAGGTCGCCCTCTACTAACAGGGTGCGGACCAGGGCGGTGGCCTCGACCTCAATGATCTCCGGGTGCTCGTTCCCGGGGGTGTGGGTGAACAGTTCCATGTGATGCTCCTTCGGCGTGGTATCGACCCAGCCCCGGCTGGAGCCAGTATCATGTACCTACACGGTACATCAGAATCATACACCCAAGAGGTAAACGAGTTGGTTGACACGGATGGACGTGACCTTTGGTAATAAGGCGCTCGCGGCGTTGTGTAACTCCGAAGAGCGCCTGGTCCAGCGTTGGGGTCCGGACATCGGGGAGACCGTTGCCCGTCGCCTCTTCGACCTTGCGGCGTCCACCGCGGCCAGCATCGACCGGATCCCCGAAGCGGAGGTCGTGGTCAACGGCACCGGCGAAACCACGATCACCCTCTCCGAGAGGATCGTTATCCGCGGTGTCATCAATTCCGCGCAGGCCCGCACCCGACGGTCGAGGGCGGATGCAGACTACATGGTGATTACCAGCGTGGACGTCCCAGGGAGCGAGCGACGATGAGGAAGATCGAGAGCCACCCATTCCGGCCGGATTACGTCAGCCCGCCCGGGGACACCCTCCGCGATCGCCTGACGGAGCTTAACGTGTCGCAGGCCGAACTGGCGGCCCGTGCCGGCCTCTCCACCAAGCACGTGAACCAGATCATGCAGGGCTTGGCGCCGATCACCCTGGAGACGGCGATCGTCTTGGAACGCATCACTGGGATGCCGGCGAGCTTCTGGAACCGACGCGAGGCCGACTACCGCGAGGGCCTCCTCCGGGGCAAGCCGAGAACGCTCACCGAAGACGACGAGGCATGGCTCAAGTCGTTGCCGATCAAAGAGCTGCAGAAGCGCAACAAGATCCCCATCGAGAAAGACCGTGGCCGACTCCTCGACGCCGTGTTGTCCTTCTTCGGCGTAGCGGACCGCGAAGCGTACGAGCGGATCTGGCGCGGCCCGGTCGCCTCCTTCCGTCGCTCACAGGCATTCAGGAGCCAGCCCGGGGCGGTCGTGTCTTGGCTCCGGCTCGCTCAGATCGAAGCGCAGCCGGCCAAGGTCGCGCCCTTCTCGGCACCGCCGTTTCGGAAGGTGCTCAACGAGATCCGCTCGCTGTCGGCGCGAGGTGACCCCAACCGCATTGTCGAGATGTGCGCCGCAGTTGGCGTCGTTGTCGTGTTCGTGCCGGAAGTCAAGGGCTGTCGCATCAGCGGTGCGGCGTGGTGGGCGAGTCCATCCCGAGCCGTGATCGCGCTGAGCGATCGCTACAAGAAGGACGACTACTTCTGGTTCACCTTCTTCCACGAGGCCGCGCACTTGCTGCTGCACTCGAAGAAGGAGACCTTCGTTGACGACGGTACCGATAACGATCTACTGGAAGACGAGGCGAACAAGTTCGCAGAGGACTTCCTAATCCCGTCCGATCGTGCTGGGCGTGTCCGCACGCTGACGACCGACGCCGATGTCGAGGCGTTCGCCCAAACGATCGGCATCGCACCGGGCATCGTTGTCGGTCGGATGCAGCATGACAAAATCTGGGACTACAGCCGGGGCAACAGGTTGAAGCGTTCCTTGCAAATTGTCGAGGACTGAGGCAAGAGGGGCGGCCGGCAACCCCGTCCTACAGCCCAGCTGCGTCAAGACCCGGCCCGAGGCGTGACGACGGGAGGTCCGAGTGATTTTCGCCTCCTCATAACTGCTCGGTCGAAACTTCAGAGATTCCCCCCGCCACTAGATACTCTGGATTTCCACGCCCTCGTGCGCATGCCCACTCCGCTGACCTGCGGGTTTGTATTCGCTAGTCGCGGTTATCCACAGGTATCTCGGGGGAATATCTCGGTGGGTTATCAAACCTGCGTTATGTGCGTTACGCAGGGATGGCGCGCCGCCAACCCCGCAACACGCTGCGGGTTTCGGTAATTTGTCCCGGCTGAGTCCGAGGTGCCCCAGGCTGCCCTACCGCAGCCCTACGCAGCCGCCTGATCAACTAGTGGAGTCCGGCGGGGTACTTCCCGGCCTTGCTGTCGACCATTCCTACCGTCGGACTCAAGTCATTTGAGGGAGTTGCGCCGCAACGCGAATTGCGGTTGTTCCAACCGGCAGTAGGGATCTCTGAGCCGAAGATGAGCGGGTGCCCGAACCCTGCACCAGGCCTTTACCCAGCACGCTCGGCAGGGCTCTTCATGGATCCCCAACCGGCCTGGGAAGGAAGCTCTGGTCACGGGCCACGTTCGTCGTGGGATCAACGACGGACGTAAACGACGATCGGTCAGATCGCGCCGACAACGCCGAGACCCCCAACCCCAAGCGCCGTCGTTGAGATCTGGTTGTTGGTCGACCCGGCGACCGGTCCAGAGGTCAGGTCCAGCTGCTCTTCGACTGACAGCCGCGACTGCTCGACCCGGTCGGGGCGCCTGGTGGGCCAAGAGGTGGCAGGGTGGGTTCGTGGGAGAGCCGGGCGCGGACATGGTCGAGGAGTTGTGCAGCGCTGGGGTCGTGCGCGGTGACCTCGTCGGCTTGGCCCTTGCGCCGCAGGTGGGTTTCGGAATGGCCACGACGACGGGCAAGATGTCGGTCGCTCACGACATCGAGGATCCTTCGGTGGTGGTCCGGCTCGTGGAGGACGCGCTCCACCCGCGGTGGGTGCTGTGGTCGAACGACACCGCGGCGACGCTTCTCCTAGCCGGGGTGCGGATCGCGACGTGCTGGGACATCGCCGGGGTGCATCGGCTCCTCTTCGGCCGATGGCGTGCCGATCCCGCTTGCGTGTGGGCGCAGCTCCAGCATTTGGCGTTGGGCACGATCCCGACGACCGCGCCGGCGGACTTGTTCGGTGACGCCGGGCGCGGCGACGGCGATCCGGACGATCCGATCCGTCCCGACGGGCACCTCCGGCCGGAGTGGTTGGACAGAGGTTGGTGTGCGACTCCGGAACGGCTGCGGCGGTGGGCGGAGCTGGCGGCGAGAGTCGCAGTGCTCCAGCAGGCGCGCCTCAAAGGGCTCGGTGATGGGCCGAGGGTCGCGTCCACAGCGCGCTCGGAGTCGGCGTCCGAGCTCTTGTGCGTAGAGATGTCGGTCGACGGGCTGCCGATGGACCGAGCTGTCGCCGAGGGAATCATCGCAGGATTCGTCGGCCGGCGGCCGCGCACCGAGGCGGAGGCAGCAGAGCAGCGTGCCCGGCGCGACGCCGAGGTGCTGCGCCACGCGCCGGTAGGAGTCGAGGTCGACCTGCGCAGCCCTGGGCAGGTGAAGTCACTGCTCAGCCGTATCGGCGTCGAGGTGCCCGACACCCGTGCCTGGCGGCTGCGGACGCTTCGCGACACGCATCCGCTGATCGAAGCCCTCCTTGTCTGGCGAAAGGCGGAGCGCGTCGCCACGACCTTCGGCTACGGCTGGCTCGACGAGCATCTTGGTGCCGACGGCCGGTTGCGTGGGGTGTGGACAGGGTCCGACGGCGCGGCGGGAAGGATGACCGCGTCGGGTGGCCTTCACAACATGCCCGCCGAAATGCGCGGGGCGGTCGTCGCCGAGCCCGGCTACGTCTTCGTACGCGCCGATCTTGGTCAGATCGAGCCGCGCGTGCTTGCCGCGATCTCGCGGGACGAGCAACTGGCTCGGGCCACCGCCGAGGACGACATGTACGCGCCTGTGGCCGCCCAGCTCGGCGTGGATCGAGCTACCGCCAAGGTCGCGATGCTCGGAGCGATGTACGGGCAGACCACCGGCCACGGCCTGCAGGCACTGCGCCGCCTCGAGGCCGCCTACCCCGTGGCGATGAGGTACCTAGCCGACGCTGCACGCTCCGGCCAGGCCGGCCGCGACCTGCGAACCTATGGGGGCAGGTTGATCATCCTGGGACCGGCAAATGGCGCCGAGGTGGGGACGCGCGAGGCCCGTGGAGCGGCCGCAGCCAGAGGCCGCTACGGCCGTAATGCCCTTGTCCAAGGTGCGGCCGCCGAGCTGTTCAAAGCCTGGGCAGTGATAGTGCGAGCCCGCGGCGAGCGTTTAGCCGCGCGGATCGTCCTGTGCCTCCACGACGAGTTGCTCGTTCATGTCCCGATCGAGCACAGCGACGCCGTTGCCCGGCTCGTCGACGACTGCCTCCAGGAGGCTGGGCACCGATGGGCCCCCGACGACTCGGTCCGCTTTGTCGCCGACGTCGGCGTCTTCGAGCGCTGGTCGGACGCCAAGCAGGGGGTGCACCCGGATAGGGACCCAGACATCTCATGAGCGAGGCACCACGGTGGCTAGTGGAGGACTGTGCTCAAATCGTTTGGACGAGTTCTCGATGACCGGCACCGCCGACGCACTGAATCGGCCCGAGCTCCATAGAGGTTCACGGGGACCCGGTCAATAGCGACGGGCGTTCCACCTGACGGCCAAGGACCGACACCTCGTGACGGAGCATGACCACCTCGATGGCCACGTCGGCTCGGTCGTCCCGCCGCAGCCGGAGGAACTGGAGCATCCGTAGGAACTCGAGGTAGGGAACGAGAGGGCCACGGCCAGTCCTTCTCCTGCAGCCTGCCCCGGCGAAAGTTCAGGTAGAGGGGACGGATGGGATTCTCGGCACCCGCAGGGCGATCAGCGAGTCTGCGGCAGGCCAGCTTCCGCTCTCCCGAAGTTGCGCAGCTCGCCGGCCGATCATTCACCCGCCCAGCGAGCGAATGTGAGGGTCACCCCGTTCGCATGTGGTGCGGATGTGGTGCACACCACCCCTGAAGACGCCTCGAGAGGCCATTTCTAGCCCCTCGCAACGCATCTAGCTGGACTTTCTTTTTGGAGTGGACGACGGGATTCGAACCCACGACCCTCACCTTGGCAATAAATAGATGCTTGTTTGTCCTACCTGGTCAAATACAAATGAGCGCAGCGTATTGGCCGTTTTCTACTGTCAATAGCTGACCGTAACTGACCGTGTTAGTCAACGGCTTGTGGTATTTTTGTGGTGCAGATACCACGGCGATCCTGTACCACGTGCACCACAACCGAACGGGATTTTTGCATCTCTGCCTGCGCTTCTGGTGGGCTCTTCGGCATCTGGTGCTGCCCGCGAAGTCAGGTCTCACCGCCCGCTCTCGGACGGCCCGCGGGAATGACTCACCAAGGACTCTGGACCCTCATCCACAGACGAGGGACTGTGGGGAAGCTATCGAACGGGTGTTCGTCTCGCGACGGTAAGATGAGGCCCATACTGGAAGGGCTTGGGTGCAGGAGGACGCTTCGAATGCCAAACAACCGCCAACTGGCCGCCCTCATCTTGCTGGGGGTGGCGGCTGTGTTGATGCTGCTCAACCGCGATCTGCGCAGCAGCCTCCGCTCCGTCTTCCGAGCGTTTCCGGCACCGAAGTTCGCACTCTCACTCCTCTTGATGACGCTATGGGTCGCCGGGGAAATCCTGGTTGCTCGGCGGTTCTCCTGGTGGGATACAAGCATGACAACGAGTACCTTGTTCTGGTTCGCCGGTTCCGGATTCGTGCTCTTCTTGAACGCTCCAAAGGCGTCCGAGAAGGAGCACTTCTTCAGGCGGAATTTTCTGACGGCGATCAAACTGTCAGTGTTCCTAGGCGTGTTCATGAACCTCTTCGTGTTGAGTCTCCCGGTGGAATTGGCGCTCCAGGTGGGACTGTTCTTTCTCTTCGGTTTGTCAGCCGTTGCTAGTCACAAGGATGAGTTCAAGCAAGTGAAGAAGCTCGTCGATGCTCTTATCGGCATCTCGGTTGTTGGCCTCGTCGCCTACGAAGTAGCAACAATTATCAGTGAACGAAACACGCTTGGCCACAGCGGAATCGCGTGGCAGTTTTTTCTGCCCGTGTGGCTGACGCTGGGGCTTTTGCCCTTCATCTACGGGGCTGGTGTGTATTCGGAGTATGAGCTTGCCTTCCTGAGAAGCGAGTGGGGCACTGGTCGAAGTTGGGGCCGAAGGCTGGCACTTGTGGTGAGCTTCGGATTGCAATCTCACAAGCTACATTCCTTCATCGGAGAGTCGGCTCATGACGTGGCGAATGCTTCGTCTTTCGCTGATGCGCACAGAATCATTCAGGAAACCCGGGATCACGATGCGACGTACCCGGAGGAGTAGTCGCTCATGTCGAGCCCGACAGCCTGGCTCGCGAACGTAGGCAGTGGACTGTTATTGAATGCCTGTTACCCCGGAATCGTCCAGGAACTCCCGGCCGATACCTGGAAAAACATGCCGCCGGTCACGAGCACCAGGAAACAGGTGAGGAACCGGGATTGCGGTAGTGCTCGGGAACCGGCTCGGTGGCTACTGTCCGGATGGGAGACCAAGCGTGATAGTCCCAGACCGAGCCGTTCTTTGGCGGAGAATCGAGCAGCCACACTCTCGCCGCCGTGGCACACTGAGGCGGTGTTCGAGGGCTTCACCGACCAGGCACGTCGGGTTCTGACACTCGCTCAAGAGGAAGCGCGCGAGCTTCATCACCCTTTTATCGGCACCGAGCACTTGCTTCT
>Ga0116111_1000445_pt1 | contig 34037 bp, 26 predicted proteins | sample June2015DPH_8_10_FD_89720 | JGI IMG/M metagenome (GOLD analysis project Ga0116111, IMG submission 89720) | Peatland microbial communities from SPRUCE experiment site at the Marcell Experimental Forest, Minnesota, USA - June2015DPH_8_100 | ecosystem: Environmental > Terrestrial > Soil > Wetlands... | reverse complement strand
GCCGCAGCGCCGCAGTTTCCCGCCGTCCAACCTGCTGCTCGCCGTCGGCGCCCTTCTCCTTGGGGTCGGCGCCGGGTCCGCTATCGTCATCATGCGGGACACACACGACCCGGCGTTGCCGCGCGCCGGCGGCATCGTCCGCCGCAAATTGGCCAGCGCCGCCAAGGAATTTCGGCCGTCCGCCCGGTCGTCATCCTCCATTCCGGTGCTTGCAGTGTTGCCGAACGTCGACACCTCGTTCGGCTTGAACGCCGCGGAGGATCCGAACTCGCGTTTCGCCATGGAAATCCGCAAAATACTGGACGCGGTGCGGGCAAGCCACAAAACCCGCGGCAATCCCACGATTCTTGTCGTCGCTGCTGATGATGAGGACGACACCGCGGCGGTCGCGCTGACCTTTGCCGCAGTGGCGGCCGCGACGCAACGCGTGCTGCTGATCGACGCCGATCTGCGGCGCCGAACCCTGTCGGCAATCGATGCCGATCAAAGCCAAGCCGGGCTCGTCGATGTCGCCACCGGGCGCCGCGCGCTGTCCGACGTGATCACCCGCGATCGGGAAACCAACCTCAATCTGGCGTCGTTTGTTTCGCCGAACAGCCGGCGCGACCGGCCGATCAGTGAAGCAGACGTCAAACAGGCCTTCGACCAGACCAAACGCTTCGACATGGTGATCGTTGCCGCGGTCGAGTTGAACGGCGATCCGAGCGCCGGCTTCTTTGCCGGCCTGGTCGACCACATCCTGCTGGTCGCCCGCGCCGACGAGCAGAACAAAGCTGCCGTCGAAAAATTCATCGCGCGCCTCGGCCTCGACGCGCGCAAGGTCCGCGGCGTGGTTCTGACCAGCGCCGAAGCGGCCTAACCGAGCGCAGGCAGCCGTGCCGCTCAGGCGCGGCGGCCGGCGAATCCGGGTCGTGCGCGAAAGGCCCGCCGCACAGCATGCACGAGATTGCGGACTTGGTCGTAGTTCGCGAGCTGAGCGCGGGCGTGCCGATAAGCCGCTACCGCTGCACCCTTGAGCGTGCGGGCGTCCAGCTGCTGATGCAGCGGCAACACATGATCAGACCAGTGAAGCTTGTAAGCCTCGTGGCCGACGGTCAGATCGAAGACTTTGACGTCGCGCTGCGCTATGCACCATTGCACGACGCTTTCCATCAACAGCCTGCCTACGGAAAACTGCGACCACTCGCTGTCGTAGCTCGACAGCAGAAAACAGTAGCGGCTGCGGAATCGCGGACCCCACATGGTGGCCACGATGCGCTGCCCGACCCGCAGCGACGCCACCACGATGTCGCCGGTCTCAAACGGCACATTGGTCAGGCGCTTGTAGAACTCGCGGACTTCCGGCCTGCCGAATAGGTTTGGCAGGCCGTAGTGGGTCAACCATTCCGTCTTCTGCGCGGCGGCCACCTGGACGATCTCGTCTCGCTCCGTCTGATCGCTTGGAAAGCGCACCTCCACGGCGCCCAATTTCGCCAAACGGCGCCATTTGTAGCGGTTCTGGCGAAAGAAGTCGGTGCTGCGTGCAGCCGTGAAATCGGCGAAACTCGCCGGCAGCGTCGCCGCGAACGCAGTTTCGCTGCGGCGGACCGCGGGCAGATACAGCATCGGATTCGGCGTTTCCTCGATGGTTTTCGGCATCCTCGCCAAGTAAACGAGGTCAAACCTCGGCATGAGTCCGATGATGATCCGCCAAAGCTTGGCAAAGCCGTTGGCCGATACTGCGCTGGCGAACGCACGGTCGATTACCGGCGCGTTGTAGTCGGTGGCGTCGCCGCCAAGAAACTGCAAGCTGGTGAAGTAGCGGTGCTGGTAGATGCCGAGCGGAAGCAGCATCAGGGTTCGTTCATCCGCGGCAGCGACGTGGACAACGCGTTCCGCCACCCGCTGCGTGCTGCCGATGGTGTTCTTCCAGACGCTGTTCCACTCGAAGGTCTGGAACACGTAACAGGCGCAACCGGCGACGGCCTCGCGCCAGACCCGTTCCGCCTCCGCAAGCGAGGCGTAGACGGTGATGCGGGCGCCGCGAACAGACGCGTCCTCAAGCGTCGGATCCAGATCGGAGACGAGAACGGTCTGCATGGCGGCCTTCATCAGCGCATGAGCGGCAGCCATAGCAAACTTGGCCGGCCTACCGGCCGCATTGCCGACACCGATCGTTGTTAAGGTTAGCCGCACAATTCGCAGCGCGCTACAATCTACCCTTTAGAACAAGTTCCCAGAGCGGTCTTCGATACTCCCGAGCTGTTCACTGGCCCTCTTTGCCTTGACGTGGTGCAATGGAACCCCATGAACGCCCGCGCGGTCCTCATGTCGACGGCGCCCGTCATCGCCCGCTACAGCGGGATCGCTAAGGCGCTTGCATTGCGCTACGGCGGCCCGGGCATCATCTTCATGCTGCACAGCACGGTCGGCAATTCGGACCGGCATGTCGATAAAAATCTGCGTTGTCCCGTTTCAGCACTTGAACGGACGCTCCGCTGGCTCAAGGACAATGGCGTCGAATTCGTCAGCCTTGACGAGGCGGTGGAGCGATTGGATCGGCCGTCGCCGGGGAAATTCTGCGCGTTCACATTCGATGACGGTTATGCCGACAATTTGACCCACGCACTCCCGGTCATGGAGCGTTTCGGCGCGCCGTTTACCGTCTACGTCACGACCGGGATGAGGACGGGCACCATCGACGCGTGGTGGCTGGGCATTGCCGCGTTGATCAGCGCGCGAGATCACATCGAACTGCCGGGGCTCGATTGCGGCAATTGGGCCAGCAAGCAGCAAGCGTATGCCGAGATCACGGCGCGGGTCCATGCCGATTATGCCGCGCTGGCGCCTGTTAGGGCGGCCATTGCCGCCGCCGGCATTGATTACGGCGCGCTCGCGCAGCGGCAGGCGTTGAGCGCGGAACAAATACGGAGGCTTGCCGCTTCGCCGCTCGTCACCATCGGCGCCCATGGCGACAGGCACATCAACCTTGCTCGCGCCACGGCGGATGAGGCGGAGCTGGACATCGTTGCCGGCCGACGCCAGCTCGAGGACATCATCGATCGCGCCGTCGTGCATTTCGCCTACCCGTTCGGCGATGCCAATGCTTGCGGAGCACGCGAAGCACAAATCGCTCGCGCCGCCGGTTTTCGCACGGCGGTGACCACGCGGCACGGCACGTTATTCCCGCAGCATCGCGATGATCTCTACGCCTTGCCGCGCGAGCCGCTCCGCGGCGACGACACGCCGGCTTCGTTGTGCTGCAAGCTCGCCGGCTTCTACCGCGCCTTTCATTCAGGCCTGGGCGACCCCGTGGCTCGCATGTGAGGCGGCCGGGATGGCGCATAAAAGGAACATTCACGATGGCCGGTAGCGAACGCGCCCGCATCGTTCTTAGCATTTCCGCGCTGGCGGCCTTGTGGCTCGTCGTCACCGCGATCGATGTCGATGTCGCACGGGCAAGCGATAGCGGAGCGCTTTTTCGTCGCGGCATTGCCATTTCACATGCGATGGCGTGGGCGAGAATCGAGCCCGGCCCGGCACATGCCTTTGCTTTCCCGCCGTTCTCCGACCAAGGCAACGCCCTGACGCGCGACGAACTACGGACCCTGCGGCGCGCTGGCTTCGACTTTGTGCGTCTTGCGGTTGATCCAGGCCCGCTCCTCCAATCCCAAGGCCAGCATCGCGACGCGCTCGATGACATTCTGATGGACCGCGTCAGGCTGATCTTGGCCACGGGCCTTTCCGTCGTCGTCGATTTCCATCCCAGCGATTTGCATCCGGACTACACGGCACGAGCTCTGACCGCCGGCTTGAACACGCCGGTCTTCCGCGACTACCTGCGCATGTTGGAGCGTACCGCCGGCCTGCTCGATCGGCTTCATTCGAAAAAAGTCGCGCTTGAGCTCATGAACGAGCCGCCGGTCCATGCCGGCGCGTGGCAGCCAATGCTCGAAGCCGCCTATGCTGCCGTCCGGCACCGCTCAACCGACCTTCCGCTCGTCATCGAAGGCGGCGACGAAGCTTCGGCCACCGATCTGATGGCCATGCGGACGGCTCCTTTCGCCAAAGATGGCGCGCTGCTGTTCAGTTTCCATTATTATGATCCTTATCAGTTCACGCATCAGGGAGCGCCGTGGAACGCCGCGCGCTATCTGACGGATGTCCCCTACCCGGCCCTTGCACGACCGCTTGCTGACAGCCTCAATGCCACAGCCGCCGCGATTGCGGCAGCGGATCTCGCGCAGGACGCAAAATCGTCAGCCTACCGGGATACGCAACGGCAATTGGAGAGCTATCGCCGCTCCGCATTTGACCGCAATACGATTGCGCAGAAGTTCGACGACATAACAAATTGGGCGCGGGCGCAGGGCGTGCCGCCCGCTCGGCTCATGCTGGGCGAGTTCGGCGCCAGAAGGACGGAGCTGCAGCTTGACGGCCGGCGCGCCTCCGAACGTGCGCGATGGTTCCGCGACGTGCGCGAAGAGGCCGAAGCGCATGGGTTTGGCTGGGCGGTGTGGACTTATCGAGGCAGTGGCGGCTTCGGCCTCGTCGGCAGCGAGACGAGCGATGAATTGGAGCCGGGGGTCGCGGCCGCGCTCGGCTTGAGCCAGATCTCGCCAGTCGACGCTGCCCCCGCCGCTGCGAACCAGGCATCGCAGGTCCAGCCATGACCGCAAGACCGCGCCCGACCGTCAGCATCGTCATCAAGGCTTTGAATGAAGAGCGCAATATCGCCACCGCGATTGAAAGCGCGCTTGCCGCTCTCGATGGAATCGACGGCGAAGTCGTGCTCGCGGACAGCGCCTCGACCGACCGTACCGTCGCGATCGCCAAAAATTATCCAGTCAAGATCGTACGCATGAACTGCATTGAGGACCGCTCGTGCGGAGCCGGCGGACAGCTCGGCTATCAATACAGCTGCGGAGACTACGTCTGCCTGATGGACGGCGATATGAAGCTCTACCCGGATTTTGTTGCCGCCGCCATCAGCTATCTCGCTCAAAATCCCAAGGTCGCCGGGGTCGGCGGCATGATCGTCGAGCGTGAACAGCAAAGCTTCGAGTACGCGAAGCGCGCCACCCGCGACGATCCGGATCGTCGCCCCGGCGAAGTGGCTCATCTCGATTGCGGCGGCGTCTATCGCCGCACCGCCATCGAAGTGGTGGGCTACTTCACCGACCGCAATCTCCACAGTGCGGAAGAGATGGAACTCGGCGCCCGCTTGCGCCAAAGAGGCTGGACGCTCGCGCGCATCGATCGGCCGGCCATCGCGCACTATGGCCATGCCGGCAACGCCTTCCGATTACTCCGCCGGCGCTGGGCTTCGCGCATTGCCTTCGGCATGGGCGAGATCCTGCGAACCATGATCGGCGGCACCCACCGGCGGTCGTTGCTGCACCAGATCAGGCGCGTGGCTCTGCTCCTGGCGGCCGTTCATGTCTGGTGGCTCTGTCTGGTGGCGGCACCGTTTATGGTGCCCAGCTCTTTGCTGGCCGCGGGCACGATCGCGATGCTCGGTCTGTTTCCTTTCGCGGTGATGTCGGCGCGGTGTCGGTCCATCAGTGTCGGTATTTATTCCGTCACCGCCTGGAATGTGTACGCGCTCGGCATCTGGCCCGGCCTGCTGCAGCGGCGTGTGGATCCGCGCCAATGGATCGACAGCACGATAGTCCGCGACACTGTCGACGGCCGAACGCGCCGAGGCAATGGTGCACTCGCTCGTCGAGCAATGAGGTCCCGCAAGTGACCAAGCGCATCGCTGCATCACCGCTGGCGAGAATCGAGTCCAGCTCATGACGACTCAAACCCTGCCGGTCCGGCCACTAGCGGCGTTCGACGGCGAACGCCTGATCCGCGGCGGCCTGTTTCTGGCGACGCTGCTGCTTTGCTGGTTCACGGTTTCGCCGTTTCCAGATCTCGGCGATCCACGTTTGCTCGAACCACAGCTAACCGGCGATCTCCTCGGTCAAGCGGCGACGGTATTGCTGACGGGGGCGCTGGCGGCTTTCGCCTTGCTCAAGCGTGCTGTTCTTTTGAAGCGCGCGGTGACGCTGCCGCTCATCCTGACATTTGCCGCGTTTGTCATATCCGCGCTTCTGTCGGCTTATCCGGCGGTGGCTGAGCGGCGCATCGTGCTTGCCGCTTTCACGATCTTTCAAGCGTCGGTTCTGCTCCTGCTGCCGTATGGGCGCGAGCATTTCGCCCGCCTGCTGGCGCTCACCGCGATCATCGTTCTAGCGGCCTGCTATTTCGGAGTGGCATTTGCTCCGCAGCGCTCGATTCATCAGATCACGGACGTCGCCGAGCCGGCATTGGCCGGCGATTGGCGCGGTTTCTTCACGCACAAGAACGGCGCCGGCGCCGGCATGGCGCTGCTGATTTTCGTCGGCATCTTCGTTTATCGCGCCTGGAATCGGCTGGCCGGAATCCTGATCGCCGTTTTTGCCTTTATCTTCTTGTACTTCACCGAAGCCAAATCGCCGTTAAACCTTTTGCCCGTCGTTCTTCTGCTTTCCTATTGCATTCCGCGCTTGCGCAGCTCGTTGGCAGTGTTGGTATTGGTGCTCGCCGTGCCGATAGCCATCAATATCTTGACCATCGGTTCGGTCATGTTCGGACCGGTCCGCGAAGCCGTCGGTCAATTGATGTCCGACCCGACTTACACCGGCCGCGACGAGATCTGGCGCTTTGCTCTCGCTCATGTCGCCGAGCGCCCGTTATTCGGCTTCGGCTTCGAGGCGTTCTGGGGAGCGCCCGATCTGGTTAACGCATGGAACCCTCACGAATCCTGGGGCTACCGCGCCAGCGATGCGCACAACGGCTATCTCAACCTTGTGATCACCACCGGCTTCGTCGGCCTGACAGCGGCGCTGTGGTGGATCATCGTCCAGCCGCTCGGCGATCTACGCCGCGCATTTGCGCAGCCCGCCGATCGTCCGCTCGCGATTCTGTTTCTGCAATTCTGGATGCTGGGCCTTTGCCTGTCGGGCTTCGAGTCGGAATTCTTCCGCGGCGGCAGCGAGCTGTGGTTCTTAACGGTCACCTCGATCGTCGGGTTTCGCTTCCTGACGATTACCGAGAGCGGCGGGTGAATCGCATGCTAAAGAATACCAATTGCCTGCTCGCGATCAACAACTACTACTATCCGCGCGGCGGCGCCGAAGTGCTCTTCCTTGAGCACAACCGCATGATGGAGAATATCGGCTGGCAGGTCGTGCCCTTCGCCATGCGCCACCCGCAGAATCTTGCTACGCCGTGGTCCGACTATTTCCCGGACGAGATCGAGTTCGGCGCAAGTTACGGCCTCGGCGGCAACCTGCTGCGCGCCTGGCGCGTCATCTACTCGATGCAGGCGCGCCGTAATATGAGCCTCCTCCTGGACGCGATCGAGCCGCAAATCGCCCACGTCCACAACGTCTATCATCATCTGTCGCCGTCGTTTCTTCCGTTGCTGAAGCGGCGCGGAATTCGCACAGTGATGACCCTGCACGACCTCAAGCTCGCCTGCCCCGCCTATACGATGATGTCCGGCGGCAGGCCGTGCGAGCGTTGCCGCGGCGGCAAGCTCTACAATGTCGCCGTCCACCGCTGCATCAAGGGATCACGGGCGCTGTCGAGCTTGGTGATGGTCGAGTCCTATCTGCACCGGCTATGGCGAGCCTACGAAGCCAACGTCGATCGTTTCATCGTGCCGAGCCGGTTTTTGCTGGAAAAGCTGGTCGAGTGGGGATTCGTTCGCGAGCGCTTCGTCTATATTCCCAATTTCGTCGACATCGAGCGATTCAAGCCCGATTTCGTCCCGGGTCGGCGCTTCGTCTACTGCGGGCGCCTGGATGAACTCAAAGGCGTCGAGACGTTCGTACGGGCCGCCTGCGCGGCACGTGTCCCGGTCACGCTTGTCGGCAGCGGGCCGCTCGATGCGAGATTGCGCGCGCTGGGCGAACAGCTCGACGGTGACGTGATCTTTACCGGTTATCTGACCAACGAGGCGCTCGCCGCTGTGATCCAGGAGGCGCGGGCCGTGGTCGTGCCGTCGGAGTGTCACGAGAACGCCCCGCTGACGTTGCTCGAAGCCTATGCGGCGGGACGCCCGGTCATCGGTTCGCGGATCGCTGGCATTCCCGAACTCGTGCGCGAGGAGGAAACCGGCGTGCTCTATCCGACCGGCAACATCGAAGCGCTTGCCGACGCGCTCACGCGCTTCGCTGCGCTCGCCGACGCGCGCGTCGCCGCCATGGGCGCGGCTGGACGCGCTTGGGTCGAGCGCGAATTCAATGCGGCGGTTTATCTCGAGCGCCAACTCAGTCTTTACAGCGCGCTCTCGGCGCGGGTGCGATGAATAAGATCGCCGACATGTCGCGGATCGAGCAGCAGGGCCGCCGCCGCGCCTTGCGCGTCACCATGCTCGGAATCCGCGGCTTTCCGGACGTGCAGGGCGGTGTGGAGAAGCACGCCGAGAACTTGGCTTGCGCGCTGGTCGCACTCGGATGTTGCGTCGAAGCGCTCGTCCGCAGCGGTTATGTGGCAAAGACGCGCGACGCGACTTGGCGCGGCGTCAAGCTGTCGCGGGTCTGGGCTCCGCGGATCTCCGGCTTTGAGGCTCTCGTCCATACTTTTCTCGGTGTGCTGCGGGCGGCGTTTGCACGACCCGACATCCTGCATATCCATTCCATCGGACCGGCGCTGCTTACGCCGCTGGCCCGCGCTCTCGGACTGCAGGTCGTGGTAACGCATCATGTTCTCAATTATGAGAACGAAAAGTGGAGCGGTGCCGGTCGCACGATTCTGCGGCTTGGAGAATGGGCAGGTATGACGTTCGCCAACGGCCGCATCGCCGTCTCCGAGCGCCTGGCGGAACAGATGACAAGTGCCTACCGGGTTTCCGTCAAGGGCATCCCCAATAGCATCGGCAAGCCCTGCCGGGTTCGTTCGACGGCAACCCTGCAAGCCTTTGGCCTATCGGCAAACCGCTATGCGCTGACGGTGGCTAGAATCGACCAGCAGAAGCGCCAACTCGATCTCATTGCTGCATACGCGCGCCTGCGCGAGCCGCAGTGGAAGCTGGCGCTCGTCGGGGGCGCGGATTATTCAGGAAGCTATGGGCGCGCCGTCGCCGACGCCGCCGCCAACACTCGCGGCGTTGTCATGCTCGGACAGCAGACCGGCGCGGCACTGGCCGAACTGTTCACGCACGCCGCCGTGTTCGTCCTGCCCTCCAGTCACGAAGGACAACCGATCGCGGTGCTCGAGGCTGCAAGTTTTGGCCTGCCGCTCATTCTCAGCGACATTCCGGCCCATCGGGAAATCGACTTGCCGGATGCCCGCTATTTCAACGTGGGTGATATTGCGGCACTGGCTGAACATCTGGACGCGATATTCGCGGCACCGGTCGCGGAAACGCCCGATACTCATGCGCGCGCCCGACTTTTGGCGACCCACGACTGGCCTACCATCGCGCAGCGCACGCTTGCCGTTTACTTCGAGGCCTTGTCGGAGACAGGCGTGCGGGCGCCAAGCAGCAGAGCGCTGTCGTAGTCGTCTGCAGCCGATCGCGCGGTCGCCGTCATTATGTAGTAAACGCCGATCACGCCCAACAGACCGTAGGTTATCGCCGCGTTGATGAACGACGGCACGATCGCCGAGGCGGCAAGCGCCAGGCTGCCGCAGGCTATGAGTGCGGCGTCGGAGAGCGCGATGGTGCGCACGCCAACCAGCCGCCTGGCGCGTACGGCGATCAGCGGATTGAAACAAACCATTGAAAAGATCATAGCGGCCGGAATGGCCAGCGGACCGAGCCAGGCCGCGGTCGCAAACGGAGACACGACCAGCATGGCGAATGAGGCGGCGGTAAATATCAGTGCGACGTTCGCCTGACCAGCGATGATGAGCAGCCGGTCGGAGGCCGCGTAGAAGGACTGAACCAACGACGGAATCGCCAGCCAGATCAATAAAACACGCGCGTCCATGAAGTTGCCGAGCAGAGGCAACGCCACGGGCGCCAGCGCCAGCACGCCGGCGATGGTCAAAGCGGTGCAGCCGATCGTCAGGCGGCGGCACACCTCGACTTCGCCGTGCAGCGTCGCCTGTTCCTTCGCCTGCAGCAGCTGCCCGGCGCGCGGCGCAAACCGCTTGAGCAAAGCCAGCTGGAAGAACGTGAACAGCGCCGCCAGCCGCGCCGCCACTGCGTAGTCGGCCACGGTTGCCGATGAAAATAAGATGCTGGCGATAACGATGTCGACTGCGCCCAGTTGATTGGCGAACAGCGTCGAGGCGACAAATTTGCCGCAGTAACTGAAATCCCAGCCCGACCAGCGCTGCCAGCCGCGCACCGAACGATCCCACATGCGCCGCGACAACCACAGCCAGGGCAATAGCACCGACAGCGTCAGCACATGAGCCACATAGGCTTGCGGCAGATGGAGGACGGCTACCAGCGGCAGCAGCATGATCCGCACCGCGTTGGGCGCGACCTCCCCCAGAAAATCGATTCCGCGATGCGCGAGCGGCCTTCCAGCGCTCCGGTCGCGACGATCAGCAAACTGCTGAAAACCAGAAATGGGGCAAGCTGCTGCAGCCAGCCGGCGAGCGAGGGCTTGCCGAGCGCGTGCGCTACCGGATCGGCGCCGAGGACCGCAACCAGCGCGATCGCGGCCGATGGAAGCGCAGCGGCCAGCGCCGAGAAGCGCTGCAACCTGACCTCGTGCGCATGATCGTCGACCCGGCGCGACACGTGGAACAGCAACACCAGCGAGCCGCCGACGCCGAGCGCGATGCCAGCGAGCCGATAGAAACCGAACGCCGTCATGAGATCGCCGAAGTTGTCCTTCGGCAGGAAGCGGCTCAACATTAGCAGCACGACGAAATTCGAGGCGAGCCCGAACATGCGGGCGCCCGAACCGACGACGAGAATGTCGAGATAGGCGCGCAAGCGGCTGTTCAGAACTAGCTGTGACAGAGGACTAGCCACAATCCCGCTTCGGCTGGAATTTGCACCAAACGATACTACTTGGCGCCGCGCGCCGCGGCCACGTTTTCCCGATGCAAGTTCCGTCATTTGCCGGGAATGCTTAACGCAGCACATCGCAGACAGGGCGCTCCTCGACCCTCGGGCGCCGAGCCTTGCGGGGCCTGTATCCCCGCGTTAATGCCGCCCCCGAGACCGCCCGCTTTTCATTTGCTTGTCACAAAGTCTGCGCACAGTTGAGGCTCTTTGGCTGAACGGGGGCCCGCATGAGTGATATCGCCTTACCCGGCTCGATCGAGCCTGCAGCTCGCAGGGGGCCGGATCTCGGTGGCGGCCGCAATCCGCTAACTAGCATCCTCTTCGGCGGCGTGGTTGCGGCGGTTATCCTGTTCGTCGCCTACAGCATCTATTCCGACATCGGTCAAACCGGCGCAAAAGTCACGAGCTACGCGCCCTTCCTGCTGCTGTTCGTCGCGCTTTTGATCGCGCTCGGCTTCGAGTTCGTCAACGGCTTTCACGACACCGCAAACGCCGTGGCGACCGTCATCTATACGCGGGCGCTGCCGGCCAGCTTCGCGGTGGTATGGTCCGGAATGTTCAATCTGCTTGGCGTTCTGGCGTCTTCGGGCGCCGTCGCCTTTGGCATCATCTCGCTCCTGCCCGTCGAGTTGATCCTGCAGGTCGGCAGCCATGCCGGCTTCGCGATGGTCTTTGCGCTCCTGATCGCGGCCATCATCTGGAACCTCGGAACCTGGGCCTTCGGCCTGCCGGCATCGAGTTCGCACACTTTGATCGGCTCCATTATCGGTGTCGGCATCACCAACGCGCTGCTGCATGGCCGCAGCGGCACGTCGGGCGTCGATTGGTCGAAAGCCAAGGAAGTCGGCGAGGCATTGCTGTTCTCACCCCTGTTCGGCTTTGCCCTTGCCGCCGTGCTTCTGTTGGCCCTCAAATTCGTCGTCCGTAGTCCGGCCCTTTATGCCGAGCCCAAGGGCGACCAGCCGCCGCCATGGTGGATCCGCGGCATCCTGATCCTGACCTGCACGCTGGTGAGCTTCTTCCACGGCTCCAATGACGGCCAGAAGGGCATGGGCCTGATCATGCTCATCCTGATCGGCACGGTACCGACGGCCTATGCGCTCAATCGCGCTCTGCCGCCGAACCAGGTGCAGGCCTTTGCGTCAACATCGCAAGCCGCAAGCGCCGTCATTGAGCAAAAGGCGGCCGGTTATAACGTGTTGGGCAATCCGCGCCCGGCGGTGACCGCTTACGTGGCCAACCACGAACTCACCGAAGGAACCTATCCCTCATTGGCCGCCCTGGTGCGGGAAATCTCCAAGGAAGTCACGCAATACGGGTCGATCGCCAGAATGCCGGCGGAGAGCGTGGGCAACGCGCGCAACGATATGTATCTCGCCTCAGAGGCGATCCGCTTTCTCATGAAAGACAAGGCCAGCGACCTCTCGCCGGGAGAGATCAAAGCACTGAACGCCTATAAGCTATCGCTCGACGAGGCGACCAAGTTCATTCCCACCTGGGTCAAGGTCGCGGTGGCCATCGCGCTCGGCCTCGGAACGATGATCGGCTGGAAGCGTATCGTTGTCACCGTCGGCGAGAAAATCGGCAAGACCCATTTGACCTACGCCCAAGGTGCGTGCGCCGAAATCACCGCCGCCGCGACCATTGCCGCCGCCGACATGTATGGATTGCCGGTTTCAACGACCCACGTGCTGTCGTCGGGGATCGCCGGCACCATGTCGGCGAACGGCTCCGGGCTGCAGTTGTCGACCGTGCGCAACATCGCGCTGGCCTGGGTGCTGACCTTGCCGGCGGCCATGGTGATTTCCGGCACTCTCTACTGGGCGTTCTCCAACCTGTTCTGAACTTCCGGCCGAGCGGCGTCGGGAAACCTGCAGGAGCCTGGGTCGCCCGCCGTCGTCTTCACGGCACCTGGAAGCGGGCGACGACCTCGTCCGGAATGGGCTGTGACCTGATCAGGGACGGGTCGGTCGCATCGCGCGACGCCCAAACGCGGGTCTCGCGACCTTCGACCGCGAGCTCGCCGCGCACAACCAAGCGATGCTCGACATCGAAGCTCGACCGGCGGAACTCCTTGACCTGCGACGTCAGCTCCACGACATCGCCGAATCGGGCCGGGCCGAGGAAACGGGCGCGGGCGTCGACCAGCGGAATGCCGACGATGCCGAAGGTGGTGGCCAAATCACAGGCCGGAACGCCAAGCGCGGCCTCGAACAGCGACCAGGTCCCCCAGTCGAAGAATTCGAAGAAACGGCCATTGAATACGATGCCTGCCGGATCGCAGTAACCCCATTCGATCGGGAATTGCCGTTGATTGATGAAATGAGCCATGGCGCGCCATTTATCGGCGCACCGCAGGGGCTGGCGTCAAGTATGGCGCGCTTTGATTTCTGCCTAATCTTTCATCACCGCTTTTTCATAATTCTAATGGAGCCGCCTAGAAAATAGGCGGTAGCACGCATAGAGCGGATTCAAAATGGGCGCCGCGAGCATGTCCAATGAGATCCGCTCATAAGAATTATGGCGCATATTCAATCACTTAGACTTCATTAGCGGTTGGCACGCTCCTTGCGATTTGGCGGCTGCGGGACGGCGCCGGGCCGGTCGCGCGTCAAACAGAGGACATCGCGATGCTCAACTCAACGAACGCGGTCACCGAACGACCGCCAAGCCGCCGCTGGCTTGCCGCCGCGGCTGGTCTTGCCCTAGGCCTCACGGCGGCGCTGCCCGCCCGCGCCGAGGACACGATCAAGGTCGGCATTCTGCATTCGCTTTCCGGCACCATGGCAATCAGCGAGACGACGCTGAAGGACGTGGTGCTCATGCTCATCGACGAGCAGAACAAGAAGGGCGGCGTGCTCGGCAAGAAACTCGAGGCCGTCGTGGTCGATCCGGCCTCGAACTGGCCGCTGTTCGCGGAAAAAGCCCGCGAGTTGATCAGCAAGGACAAGGTCGCCGTCGTATTCGGCTGCTGGACGTCGGTGTCCCGCAAGTCCGTGCTGCCGGTGTTCAAGGAGCTCAACAGCATCCTGTTCTATCCGGTGCAGTACGAAGGCGAAGAGAGCGAGCGCAACGTATTTTACACCGGCGCCGCGCCGAACCAGCAGGCTATCCCGGCAGTTGAGTATCTGGCGAGCCCGGAGGGCGGCAATGTGAAGCGCTGGGTGCTGGAAGGCACCGACTACGTCTATCCGCGCACGACCAACAAGATTCTCGAGGCTTACCTCAAGGACGTGCTCAAGGTGGCTCCCGAGGACATCATGATCAACTACACGCCGTTCGGCTTTTCCGACTGGCAGACCGAGGTCTCCAAGATCAAGGCGTTCGGCTCGGCGGGCAAAAAGACGGCGGTGGTGTCGACCATCAACGGCGACGCCAACGTGCCGTTCTATAAGGAGCTCGGCAACCAGGGCATCAAGGCGAAAGACATCCCGGTGGTGGCGTTCTCGGTCGGCGAAGAGGAACTCGCCGGCCTCGACACCAAGCCGCTGGTCGGCCACCTCGCCGCCTGGAACTACTTCGAATCGATCAAGGATCCGAAGAACGAAGCCTTCATCAAGGAATGGCACGCTTTCACCAAGAACCCGAAACGCACCACCAACGATCCGATGGAAGCGCATGTCATCGGCTTCGCCATGTGGGTGAAAGCAGTCGAGAAGGTCAAATCGACCGACGCCGACAAGGTAATCGAGGCGCTGCCCGGCACCAAAGCGCCGAACCTCACCGGCGGCATCTCGGAGTTGCTGCCGAACCATCACATCACCAAGCCGGTCTTCATCGGCGAAATTCGCCCCGACGGCCAGTTCGACGTGGTGTGGAAGACCAAGGGGTTGGTCCCCGGCGCCGCCTGGTCGGCTTACCTGCCCGGATCGAAAGATCTCATTGGCGATTGGGTTACGCTCAAGTGCGGCAACTACAACACCGTAACCAAGAAGTGCGGCGGCGCATCGTAACGATGCCGGCGCTGTGACCATGAAGGCGCGGGAAGGCGGCGTATCGCCTTCCCGCATCCCGAGCATGATCCCGAAAAGTGGATACCGGTTTTCGGATAAGATCATGCTCCAACAAGAAAGCATGATCCCGAAAAGTGGATACCGGTTTTCGGAAAAGATCATGCTCCAACAAAAAATAGAGACTGTCTCTGAGTCGTCAGTACGGATAGGGCTTCGGTCCGGGAATCTTGCGATGCGTTTCAGCCGAGCTTGCCTCGTCGCTCTGCTATTGACCTTCAGCTTCGCGCTGGGCTGCGCGACCGCGCACGCCGCCAGCCTCGATGAGGCGCTCGCTCATTTCACCGCCGACGATTTCAGCGAGACCATCACCGGCATCAGGGAAGTCGCCGCCAGCGGCAATGCGCGAGCGGAGGCCATCATCCGCGCCCTGCAGGACGGCCGGTTGATGTTCAGCGGCGAGCGTAAGGCGGTTTATATCAAAAACGACACCGGCGAACTGACCGATGCCGCAACCGGACAGCCGATCACCGGTGAGGCGCCGGCAGACCTCGATAATGTCCGCCTCAACAATCGGCTGCGGGGTGCGATCGACGCCGCGGTTGGCGGACTGACGCTGCTCGCCGCCGATCCCGCCGCGCGCTACGACGCCGCGCAGGCCGTGTTCAAATCGCGTGCCGCGAGCGCGCTGCCTACGCTCGACACTGCCATCGCCAAGGAGCGGGACCCGCGGATCAAGCGCGCGCTCGTGGAGGCGCGCGCCGCGGTGATTCTGTCCGGCGACAAGGCCAGCGATGAAGACAAGCTCGCCGCCGTGGACATTATCCGCCAGCGCGGTGACCAGGACTCTCTCGGGCTGCTTTCCAGCCTGCCGGCCGACACCTCGCCGCCGGTGGCGAAGGCCGCCTCTGTGGCCGTCGCCGCGATCCAGAACCGTCTCGTTGTCTGGGAAGCCGTGCAGAACGCCTGGTACGGGATTTCGCTCGGCTCGGTGCTTTTGCTGGCGGCCATCGGCCTCGCCATCACTTTCGGCGTCATGGGCGTGATCAACATGGCGCACGGCGAGATGGTGATGATCGGCGCCTATGTCACTTACGTCGTGCAGGAACTGATCCGGACCAGGAACCCGGCGCTGTTCGACTATTCGCTGGCCATCGCCATTCCGCTGTCCTTCCTGGTCGCCGGATCCATCGGCATACTGATCGAACGCTGCATTATCCGTTTTCTCTACGGACGGCCGCTGGAGACGCTGCTCGCCACCTGGGGTCTTTCGTTGATCCTGCAACAAGCGGTGCGCACGACGTTCGGCCCGAACAATCGCGAGGTCGGCAATCCGTCGTGGATGAGCGGCGCGTTCGATCTCGGCGGCATCACCATCACCTATAACCGCCTATGGATCATTTGCTTTGCGCTCGCGGTGTTCATCGCGCTACTGGCGCTGCTGCGCTACACGCGCTTCGGCCTTGAGATGCGCGCGGTGACGCAGAACCGGCCGATGGCGGCTTCGATGGGCATCCGCACCAGCCGCGTCGATGCGCTCACCTTCGGCTTGGGCTCCGGCATCGCCGGCATGGCCGGCGTGGCGCTGTCGCAGATCGACAATGTCAGCCCCAATCTCGGCCAGGGCTACATCATCGACAGCTTCATGGTCGTGGTGTTCGGCGGCGTCGGCAATCTTTGGGGCACGCTGGTCGGCTCCTTCGTGCTCGGTATCGCCAACAAGTTCCTCGAACCCTATGCCGGGGCGGTGCTCGGCAAGATCGCGATCCTCGTGCTCATCATTCTGTTCATCCAGAAGCGGCCGCGCGGCATGTTCGCCCTCAAGGGCCGGGCGGTGGAAGCATGAAGACGGGCTCGCACATGCTCATCCGCTCGCTCGACCGCGGCGCGACGATGTTCCTGATCGCCGTCGCCGCCATCGCGATCGTGGTGCCGATACTCAATCTCGCGCTGCCGGAATCCTCCGCGTTTCACGTGCCCACCTATCTGGTGTCGCTGTTCGGCAAATACGCCTGCTATGCGCTGCTGGCGCTGTCGATCGACCTGATCTGGGGATTCTGCGGCATTCTTTCGCTGGGCCACGGCGCCTTCTTTGCGCTCGGCGGTTACGCCATGGGCATGTATCTGATGCGGCAGATCGGCACCCGCGGCGTCTATGCGGATCCGATCCTGCCGGATTTCATGGTGTTCCTGAACTGGAAGCAGCTGCCGGTCTACTGGTACGGCTTCCAGTTTTTTCCTTATGCCGCGCTCATGGTGGTGCTGGTACCGGGCGTGCTCGCCTTCGTGTTCGGCTGGTTCGCCTTTCGGAGCCGCGTCACCGGCGTCTATCTGTCGATCATCACGCAAGCGCTCACCTTCGCGCTGATGCTCGGCTTCTTCCGCAACAACTTCGGTTTCGGCGGCAACAACGGGCTGACCGACTTCAAGGACATTCTCGGCTTCAACGTGCAGGCGGAGACGACGCGCAACGCGTTGTTCTCGGTCTCCTGCGTGGCGATCATGATCGCCTTTGTTGTCTGCCGGGCCATCATCACGTCGAAGTTCGGCAAGGTGCTGATCGCCATCCGCGATGCCGAAGCGCGCACGCGATTCCTTGGCTACCGCGTCGAATCCTACAAAGTGCTGGTGTTCACGCTATCGGCCTGCATGGCCGGGGTCGCCGGCGCGCTTTACGTGCCCCAGGTCGGCATCATCAATCCCAGCGAATTTGCCCCCGGCAATTCGATCGAGGCGGTGATCTGGGTCGCGGTCGGCGGCCGCGGCACGCTCTCCGGCGCGGTGATCGGGGCCGTGCTGGTCAATTACGCCAAGACGTTCTTCACCTCGGGAGCGTTGGCGCCCTATTGGCTGTTCATGCTGGGCAGCCTGTTCATCGCCGTGACGCTGCTGTTGCCACGCGGCATCGTCGGCACGCTGCGGCATTGGAACGCGTTACGGCGGGATCGGGCGTCGGCGGCCGCCGAGGACGGCGTGACGGAGCCGCTGCCGGCGGAGTGAGGTCTGGCCATGGAAGCGCTGACCAGCGCACTACTATATCTCAACGGCGTCACCGTCTCGTTCGACGGCTTCAAGGCGCTGAACAATCTTTCCTTCGCCATCGAGCCCGGCGAGATGCGCGCCATCATCGGCCCGAACGGCGCCGGCAAGACAACGATGATGGACGTGGTGACCGGCAAGACCCGGCCGGACCTCGGCGACGTCATGTTCGACGGTTCCTATGATCTCACGCGGCTCGACGAGGCCGAGATCGCCGAACTCGGCATTGGCCGCAAGTTCCAGAAACCCACGGTGTTCCAGAGCCAGACCGTCGCCGACAACCTCGAGCTCGCGCTCAAGTCGGACCGCCGCGCGCGCGCCGCGCTGTGGTGGCGGGAGAGCGCGGACGAACGCCGCCGCATCGACAGCCTGTTGGAGACCATCCGCCTGACGGCGGTGCGCGACCGCCTGGCCGGCAGCCTGTCGCACGGGCAGCGGCAATGGCTCGAAATCGGCATGCTGCTGGCGCAGGAACCGAAGCTGCTTCTCGTCGACGAGCCGGCCGCCGGCATGACCGATGCGGAAACGCGCCAGACGGCGGAGCTGCTCAAGGAGATCAACCGCGAGCGCACGATTGTCGTCGTCGAGCACGACATGGCCTTCGTCCGCGACCTCGGCGTCAAGGTCACCTGTCTGCATGAGGGCTCGGTACTGGCCGAGGGCACCATCGACCAAGTCTCGGCGAACGAGCGGGTGGTGGAAGTGTATTTGGGACGGTAGGGAGCGAATGGCGAATTCGCTGGCCGAATAGGATCAACGATGCTCGAGGTCAACGCGATCGATCTGCACTACGGCGCCGCGCAAACCTTGCGCGCCGTCTCGCTCAAGGCGGAGCCCGGCAAGGTAACCTGCGTGCTCGGCCGCAACGGCGTCGGCAAGACGAGCCTGCTCGACGCGCTGGCCGGCCAGCATCCGGTGAGCCGCGGCACCATCATGTGGGAGGGCGAGGACATCACCGCGCTGCGGCCGCCGGAGCGGGCGCGGCGCGGCATTTCCTACGTGCCGCAAGGCCGCGAAATCTTCCCGCTGCTCACCGTCGAGGAAAACCTGAGGACCGGCTTTGCGCCGCTCAAGCGCGACGACCGCAGCGTGCCGGACGACGTTTTCTCGCTGTTTCCCGTGCTTCGGGACATGCTGCGCCGGCGCGGCGGCGATCTCTCGGGCGGCCAGCAGCAGCAGCTCGCCATCGGGCGCGCGCTGGTGATGCGGCCGCGGCTCTTGCTGCTTGACGAGCCGACCGAAGGCATCCAGCCGTCCATCATCAAGGACATCGGCCGCGCCATCGCCTATCTGCGCTCGCTCGGCCAGATCGCCATCGTATTGGTCGAGCAATATCTCGACTTTGCCCGCGAACTCGGCGACCATTTCGCCGTCATGGAGCGCGGCGCCATCGTCTATGCCTGCAACCGCGACGACCTTGACGAGGGCGCACTGCGCCGGGCCATGGCGATTTGATTTTTGATGTATGATTATTGTTGCGGGGGATGAAACTTGCTTGCGAGCGGGCCGGCGGACTCTACGGACGATAAAATCTTCGCCGCCAATCGCGCGGTCGGGCGCGTCGCGCTCGCGGTAGCGGCCGCTGCCGGCGAAAGCCGGCGCGCGCGCGTGCATGAGGCAGGCTCGCTGCGGGTGCGTTTCCCGAACGGAACGAGCCGGGCAACGCTCGATGCCGTCATCGTCAACACCGCCGGCGGCATGACGGGCGGCGACCGCTTCGACATCGATATCGCCGTGGGCGCCGGCGCGCGGCTGACCGTGACCACCGCCGCCGCGGAAAAGGTCTATCGCTCGCTCGGGCCTGATACGCAGGTCGGCGTGAAGGCCGATATCGGTCCCGGCGGCGCGCTGGCGTGGCTGCCGCAGGAGACGATTCTGTTCGATCAGGTGCGGCTGCGGCGCACCATCGACATCGAGCTCGCCCGCGATGCCAAGCTGGTATTGGCCGAAGCCATCGTCTTCGGCCGTTCGGCCATGGGCGAGGCCGTGCTGCAGGGACATCTGTTCGACCGCTGGCGCGTGCGCATCGGCGGCGCGCTCGCCTTCGCCGAGACGCTGCGCCTCGACGGCGCGATCGCGGAAAAACTGGCGCAGCGTGCGATCGCGGCCGAGCGCGTCGCCGTTGCCAGCGTGCTCAAGATTCCCGGCGATGACGGCGCCGTTGCGGCGGTCCGCGCCATGGAGAAAGACTTCGCCGGCGAAGTCGGCGTGTCGGCGTGGAACGGGCTCGCCGTGGCGCGGCTTGTCGCGCCCGACGGTGCCGCGCTGCGCCGTGATCTCATTGGCGTGTTGACGGCGCTCGGCGCCGGGCCGCTGCCGCGGCTGTGGATGAACTAGAGGACCCCGATGCATCTTACTCCGCGCGAGAAGGACAAGCTCTTGATCGCCATGGCGGCGATGGTGGCGCGGCGCCGGCTCGAGCGCGGCGTCAAGCTCAATCATCCGGAGGCCGTGGCGCTCATTTCCGATTTCATTCTCGAAGGTGCGCGCGACGGCCGCTCGGTCGCCGAATTGATGGCCGAAGGCGCCCATGTGCTGACGCGCGCGCAGGTGATGGACGGCATCGCCGAGATGATCCCGGAGATTCAGGTCGAAGCGACGTTTCCGGACGGCACCAAGCTGGTCACCGTGCATGAGCCGATCAGATGAGGCGCAGATGATCCCCGGCGAATACTTCATCAAGGACGGCGAGATCGAGCTCAACAAGGGCCGCAAGAGCGTGACGCTGTCGGTCGCGAACAGCGGCGACCGGCCGATTCAGGTCGGCTCGCATTATCATTTCTTCGAGACCAACCCGGCGCTGAAATTCGACCGCAAACGCGCCCGCGGCATGCGCCTCGACATTTCCGCGGGCACGGCGGTGCGCTTCGAGCCCGGCCAGACGCGCGAGGTCAAGCTGGTGGCGCTGGCCGGCACCCGCACGGTTTACGGTTTCCGCCAGGAGATCATGGGCAAGCTGGACAAAGCGCAAAAAGAAAGGCCGCAAAAAACATGACGAGCGAGCTTGCGCAAGCCCGCCCGTCACGTTCTCAGCGCTGCTACCGCGGCTGGGACCAGGATCAACTCAGCACTTGGTGCGACGCCGGTAGCGGCTTCAGCACCAGGCCGATCTGACCTTGGCGATCTCTCTCATCCGGCGAAACCAAACGCGAGCGATCTAGCGATGATGATACCGCACCGCGGGCGCGAGGCAAGCTAAAGCAGATAGTGCAGCGCCATGGGGATAACACTGGGGATTCTTTTCGTGCGTCGGGCGAGCCGCAAACAACCACGGAGGACACCATGCCAGCGAAATTGAGCCGCGCGGTCTACGCCGACATGTTCGGCCCGACCACGGGTGACCGCGTGCGGCTTGCCGACACCGATCTCATCATCGAAGTCGAGAAGGATTTTTGCATTTACGGCGAGGAGGTGAAGTTCGGCGGCGGCAAGGTGATCCGCGACGGCATGGGGCAAAGCCAGGTCAGCAACAAGCAGGGCGCCGTCGACACCGTCATCACCAACGCGCTCATTCTCGACCATTGGGGCATCGTCAAAGCCGACGTCGGGCTCAAGGACGGCAAAATCGCCGCCATCGGCAAGGCCGGCAATCCGGATATCCAGCCCGGCGTCAGCATCGTCATCGGACCGGGCACCGACGTGATCGCCGGCGAAGGCAAAATCCTCACCGCCGGCGGCTTCGACACCCACATCCATTTCATCTGCCCGCAGCAGGTCGACGAGGCGCTGATGTCGGGCGTCACTTCGATGCTCGGCGGCGGCACCGGCCCCTCGCACGGCACCTTCGCCACCACCTGCACGCCCGGCCCCTGGCACATCGCCCGCATGATCCAGGCGGCCGACGATTTTCCCATGAATCTCGGCTTTGCCGGCAAGGGCAACGCCTCGCGGCCGGCGGCGCTCGAGGAGATGATCAAAGCCGGCGCCTGCGCGCTCAAGCTGCACGAGGACTGGGGCACGACGCCGGCGGCGATCGACTGCTGCCTTTCCGTCGCCGACGACTACGACGTGCAGGTGATGATCCACACCGACACGCTCAACGAATCCGGCTTCGTCGAGGACACCATCAAGGCGTTCAAGGGCCGCACCATCCATGCCCTGCACACCGAAGGCGCCGGCGGCGGCCACGCCCCCGACATCATCAAGGTGGCGGGGCTGCAAAACGTGCTGCCGTCCTCGACCAATCCGACGCGGCCCTACACCCGCAACACCATCGACGAGCATCTCGACATGCTGATGGTCTGTCACCATCTCGATCCGTCGATCGCCGAGGATCTCGCCTTCGCCGAAAGCCGCATCCGCAAGGAGACCATCGCGGCGGAGGATATCCTGCACGACATCGGCGCGCTGTCGATGATGTCGTCGGACTCGCAAGCCATGGGCCGCGTCGGCGAGGTCATCATCCGCACCTGGCAGACCGCGCATAAGATGAAGAAGCAGCGCGGGCGATTGAAGCAGGAAAAGGGCGACAACGATAATTTTCGCGCGAAGCGGTACGTTGCCAAATACACCATCAATCCCGCCATCGCCCACGGCGTCTCGAAGCTCATCGGCTCGGTGGAGAAGGGCAAGCTCGCCGATCTGGTGCTGTGGTCGCCGGCGTTTTTCGGCGTCAAGCCCGATTGCATCATCAAGGGCGGCACCATCGTCGCCGCGCCGATGGGCGATCCCAACGCCTCGATCCCGACGCCGCAGCCGATCCACTATCGGCCGATGTTCGGCGCCTACGGCCGCGCCCGCACCGCGTCCTCCGTGGTGTTTGCCTCGAAGGCCGCGGTCAACGCGGGACTCGGGAAAAAGCTCGGCATCCAGAAGGAGCTTTACGCGGTCCAGAATACGCGCGGAAAAATCTCCAAGAAGAGCATGATCCACAACGATGCGACGCCGCACATCGACGTCGATCCGGAGACTTACGAAGTGCGCGCCGACGGCGAGCTGCTCACCTGCGCGCCGGCGGAAACGCTGCCGATGACGCAGCGCTATTTCTTGTTTTGATACCATTTCCCCCACAAGCTTCCTCGTTCTCGCGACGCATCGGCGTTCTCGTCATTGCGAGCGAAGCGAAGCAATCCAGTCCCGCGACGGAAGTTCTGGATTGCTTCGTCGCTCCGCTCCTCGCAATGACGAAAGAAATCCCGTTCTCGCGACGCGATGCGCGCCCGAGGCATGCCGTACAACCGCATGATTCCGAAAAGTGGCTACCGGTTTTCGGACAAGATCATGCGCAAAAGACAGTCAACGACTCCGCTGAGCACCATCGCGTCACGCCTACACCGGCGGTGGGACCGGCTTCGGCTCGATCGTGCTCTGCGCACGTAGCCCGGATGGAGCGAAGCGTAATCCGGGGACGATCAATAAGCTTGAATGCCGATCCCGGATGGCGCTCCGCTTATCCGGGCTACAAACAACAACAAATAAAAAGGAAGCAGAACGCCGCCAGGCGCATGTCTTCCGATGGTCCGCGCCACACGGGCGCGGCTCGCGCCGAACGCGGCGCGCTCGCCTGACGGCGTTCCACCGCGGCACTTGTTGCAGCGAGCCAACGCCGCAACTCAGCTCCAGAACGCGCTTCCTGGGACGCGGCATCCTTCAGGCGTTACCTGAAAGCGACCTATCCCAGTCCAGCGACAAAGTCGCAGACCGGTCATCATGCCGGCCGGGCGTTTTCCCGTTAGCCGCCCGGGAGCGGAGGTGACGAGCCCCTGCCCGCGGGAACCGCTCCTGCCCCATCGGCCGGCGTCACCCGACTGACGTCCTTGATGGGCAAGATTCGCAATGATGTAACGGAACAGGGGACGCTTGTCAAGACGCAATATCAATATCGGTGACGACCAGCGACCCTTGCAACCGGCTGAAATTTCTGGGTGGCAACCCGTCATCCTTGGTCGCACGACGAGACACGTATTGGCCAAAGTGGGATTTTGGACGACACCGTGCGGTCCGAAAGAAGCCTTAGATGTTCCTCAGCATGTCAAAGGTGTGCAAGCGAACTCGCTCTTCCATGCGCCTTAATGCAAATTGCATTGGCACCGGATTCTTAAAAACAAGATGGCTTTCGACCTGCGGTGTTTCGTGGAAACCGACATATTCCCGAAGGTTTTGAAGATGCTTCGAAATTAGATCGACGCGGTCGAGATGCCGCCGCAAGTAATCCGGTTTGCCATCGCGGCCAATCTCGCCACGGAAGTCCGATAGCTGCTCGGCGATCTCTCCATTCGTCAACGCTTACGCGGATGTCGGCCTTGGCTTCTTCAAAGCTTACGGGCTTGGGATCATCCTCGAATTCACCAACGTTACCCTCGAATTTTGCGTGCAAAAGCAGCGGCCCTTGCGGAAGCTGCGGTAACGCTTCTTCTAGGACCGGCGCCATTCTGGGAATCCATACCATCAGCATTTTCCAACGCTGATACGCGTTATGGCCGGATGTTTCTTCGGGCACCTCGATAGAGCCCCACCATGCGCGTGATGGGGTTAAAAAAACGCCCGGCAGCCATCGCCCGATCCGCTCTTTGCTTCCGTAAATAGGGCGCTGCCGATCCTCTTCGAAGAAAGCCCCGGCGTCTTTACGAACCCTCACCCATCGACCCGTGACGTCCTGGACAACATGAGCATCCCAAGAGGTCGCTACCTCGTACCGAAGATCACGGAGGCTGTTTTGTTGAATCATGATTCCCAGCTGCGCATCTTTCGCAGTGAAATCGTCTGGTAGGCTTCGATGCGGTACAAGGTGGCCGTCGAGTTTGCGCGCCCATGCCACCATGTTTAGAAGCCCGTTGATGTTGTGCAGGTGAATCCCATGCGCTTCGACTTTGTCCTGCGCATCGAGCAACCGCCACAGCGAAAGCGGCTTGAAGTCGTGCAACCAGCTCAGCTCATAGAGATCAGAGGCGCTTAAACATTCAACGCGCCAATTCACCCGCGGTCTATCATTGACGAAATCGATCGCGCCTCGGCCAATCCCGCATCCGACCACCAGTGTCAGGCCGTCTCGAAAATTCGGGTCTTTTCGCGAGTGCTCATAGGCGTGATCAATGCACTCATCCACGTCATTGGTAATTCCCTCCAGATTGGGCTGGAATCCCGCAACACCAGTTTTTTCAATATCGTCGAAGGTTTCTCCGAAACACACTAAGTTCAAGTGACGGCCTACATCGACCGAAGTCGTGGCTCCCGCCACTAAACCGTTCTTTGTGCGCTGCAACTCAATAGGAGCGCCCCTTTTGCCGCCCAACAACGGGATATTGGCAAAAACCTCTCCGTACTCGCGCGCAAGAGCACTCGCTAGCGCAAACCGCATCCCGCCCGCAATCATTTGCTCGATCACGTAGCGACGGATGGTGACACTGATCGCCGTAGGCAGGACGAGGAACAATTCGCCCTCGCGCGCTAGGAGCGGAAAGCGCTCTAGTGTCGAGTTCCCAACTGATTCGTCGCGCAATTTAACGGCTTCAGCGAGGTTGAAAATGAAGACGCCAAGATTTTCGATCGAAATTCCCCGCGCCTTAAGATCATCAGTCTCGAAGCACACGCGTCGACGACGAGCATTCAGGGAATTTGCCTGCTTTGCGGAAAGTGAAGTTTCTGGATTCTGGTTCCCCAATTGATAACGCGTAAGCTTGGCCCGCTCACAAGCTAAATCTGACAAAGCGAGTAAGGTGTAAACGTGGCTTCTTAGAGTGTCGTAATCGCCCCCAGCAGGCATTCCTTCCACAACATTGATGATGCGCTGCAAATAAAATCCGGCTGACTCCCAAATGCCATCAATAACGCGAAAATTTCCGCGCGATGACGCGATGTTTGATACAAATACATCTTCAGCCGGATCTTCCATACGTCCCGCGGTAGAGCTTCCAAATTCAAAGAACCAACGGGACACTTCCTTTGTTGGCGGCTTCTTATGACCCTGACAGTAAGCGACCGCTAAATGGGCTAATACTTCCAGCCGCACGCAATTGCTTTGCAGTTCTGGCATCGTAAGTAGGCCACCGAAAGTCGCTGCGACTTCGATCGGATCGAACGGCCTAAGCGCTTCAACTTGTTTAGCGTTCTCGTTAGCGACATCTTTAAGCGCCAGACTGCCGCCGCCGAGCATTTGGGCAGCCGCGAACAATGTCCCGAGATCAAAAGTCGGTTGAGTCAAACGATGACCTCGGTGCTGCTAGACCAACGTATAATGCTGTTGTCATTCGATTCTCTTAGTCTAAAAATAGGGCCACTTTGCGAAGCTTAACGGCGCGTCAGCGTTGACAGGCTGTCAGCGATTCCACAAGTGCGCCGCGTTCAGCCAAATGGCTTTCTTGTTATCGACCGAGATTGGCCAGCATCGGAAAAGCCGTCGATGAGCGGGCTGAATTTTTCCCGTCCCCCGTACATGCCGCGTATTACTGGGCATAGCCGGGCAATGACTTCTTGATGCTGGCCAGGTTGAGCAGCATCGTCGCTACGGGACGGCTGGTTGGCGGGACAAAGAGCCGGTGGGGCGGGCAAGCGAAGGGTACCTCCGCCATTCGATCGCACGAGGCGGCGGGTGATGCCGCCTGCCAGCAGGACGCGCTTGGCGCCCCTTCGCCCCCCTCAGACCATGCCATGATTCAGCCAAGGCTTTGGTACTATGGTCCAAATTGCGGTCACGGGCGGAGGGGTCCTTTGTTTTCAGCACGGTTTTCAGCACGCCGGTTTGTTCCTGCCGTCACGGCGTTGCTGCCGATCGCAGGCGCCTGTTTCGTTTTGCTTTTCTCGGCCGCGGACGCGCGCGCCGCGGGCTTGTTCGGCTCTTGCGAAGACGCCGCCGATATCGCGGTCCTGTCCGCCCCGGCGGCGCCGTGGACCGGGGCGCCGTTGCGCGTCATTTTCGCCGCGGAGAAGCCGCTCGACGGCGAATTGTCGCTGATCACGCCCGAGGGCCGCGTCGCCGCCAAGTCGCGCGGCCGGCAGGGCGGGCCGCCGTATTTCTGGTTCGCCGAGATGCCGTCGCCGGCCGCAGGGACGTGGCGCGCGACGCTCGCGGCGGCCGGCTGCAGCCCGATCACCCGCGACATCGTGGTGCGCGACGCCGCCGAGCCGCCGCCCGCGGCGGGCGGCACCTGGCCGGTGCGCAACAACTGGAACCGCGCCACCGAGAATCTTTATTCGGCGTGGATCGAGAAGCTGTTCGACGCGCCGCTCGACGCCGAGCCGTCGTGGCCGACGCTGCGCGAGGTGCTGCACGACCGCTCGCGCAATGTGCTGTTCAACTATCTGGGCCGCGGCGAAGACGAGGCGAAGATCGTCATCAGCCCCGATTGCGCCGACCTGGTGTACTTCCTGCGCGCCTATTTCGCCTACAAGATGGGACTGCCGTTCGGCTACTCGAAATGCTCGCGCGGCGGCGGCGGCAGCCCGCCGAAGTGCTACGGCTGGTTCACCAATCAAAACCCCGACGCGGCAAGGCCGGCGGCCTCGTTCGCCGAATATCTGCGGGTGGTCGCCGACGCCGTGCAGTCCGGCGCCGTGCGCGTGGCCGCCAACGACGACCGCACCGATTTTTATACCGTGCCGCTGACGCAGCAGACGCTGCGCCCGGGCACCGTGTACGCCGATCCGTACGGCCATGTGATGGTCTTGGTGCGGCGGGTGCCGCAGGCGGGCGGCGGCGCCGGCGTCTTCCTCGCCGTCGACGGCGAGCCCGACGGCACGGTGGCGCGCAAGCGGTTCTGGCGCGGCACCTTCCTGTTTGCCCACGAGCCTTCGCTCGGGGGCCCCGGCTTCAAGCGCTTCCGGCCGATCGTGCGCGAAGCGGGCGGCGGCCTGCGCCGGCTGAGCAATGCCGAGATCGCCAAGGATCCGCAGTACGGCGATTTTTCGCTGCAACAGTCGCAGCTTTCGGTCGAGGACTTTTACAACCGCATGGACGACGTGATGTCGCCGCAGCCGCTCGATCCGTTCCGCGCCATGAAGGCGGCGATCGACTCGCTCGAAGAGCAAGTCAAGACCCGCGTGGGGTCGGTCGAGAACGGGCGCAAGTACCAGAGCGCCCACGGCGGCGACGCCGGCATGCCGGACGGCCCGGCGATCTTCGCCACCACCGGCGCCTGGGAGGATTTCGCCACCCCGGCGCGCGACTTCCGGCTGTTGATCGCCATCGACGTGGTGCGCGGCTATCCGGACCGCGTGGCGCGGCAGCCGCAACGCTACGCCATGCCGTTCGGCAAGAGCGTCGCCGGCGTGCAAGCCGAAATGCAGAGCGTGCTCGCCTCCGAGCTGGCGGCGCGCAAGTTCACTTACACGCGCAGCGACGGCTCGGCCTGGACGCTGTCGCTCAAGGACGTGGTCGACCGCGCCGCGGAATACGAGATGGGCTACAATTTGAACGACTGCGTCGAGCTGCGCTGGGGCGCGCCGGCGAGCAGCGACGAGGCCTCGACCTGCAAGCGGCACGCGCCGGCGGCGCAGCGCGCGAAGATGACCGATTACCGCCGCTGGTTCCGCGAGCGGCACTGGCCGGCGCGCGCATAGCGGGCAGTGCGAATGGCGGAATAGCGAAGGCTGTTCCGCCATTCGACCTCGCCGACGTTCTCAAGCCTTTTTCGACAGCATCGACCCGTAGCCGACTTTTGCACGTTCGCTGACAGCGTCGTTGGTTTGATCCAAATCAATGTCGCCAGCAAATGTGGACCTAAACTTGTTGCTGATGATGCGTTGCTAGGAATCCGGCGTAAAGGGAGAGCGACCACCCTGCTCTCAAGAAGGCGGCGCGAAACGCTAGAGGTGTCATCGAAGTCCGGGAGGTTGGATATGAGTGAAAAAATCGAATCGGAAATGATCTCGCGTCGAAAGGCGTTTTCCCTTCTGGGACTAGCGGCTGCTTTGGGCCTCGCAGTCCCACCCACGGTGTTAATGGTGTCAGATGCTGACGCCCAGACGGCCGGCATGGAGCAGCGTCATGAGCGGCGCAAACACCGCAGAGAGCGGCGTTCGGGTCGCGTATGGGGTCACGAACATGAGCGGCACGTGCATGAGCGGTTTGACCACAAGGAGCCCGCACACCAGTAGTTCGGACGCACCTATACACCCCTCAGGGTGAGACAAGTACACCCCTCAGGGTGAGACAAGGATTGGCCCACCAGGCATGCTCGGTGTGCGTTTGGGTGCCTGTGACCCCAATGTGTGGTCCGGCCGAATTCCTGGTCACGCAGTCGAGCAAATTCGAGTTCGTCTTCAACCTTCAGGCACGCGAGCACTCGACATCGAGGTGCCGCCAGGGATGCTCTCCATCGCAAGGTGATGGAGTGAATGCGTGATGTCGCCTATTGGCCCTTCTCGGAAGTCCCTTCGAGCCCAACACATGTCCGCTCTTGAGACAAAACACGTAAGAATGGCATCCGAAGGACGCCTATGGCCCCTTCCCCGCTAAGCTGCGCTGCGCGGGGGAGGATGTTATCTTTCCCGGCCACTTGCAGAGATCGGCGATCAGGCATTTTTCGCACAACGGCCGTCGCGCGACGCAGACGTAGCAAGTAGCCCGCGTGGGCGCTGCGATATGCGGATAATTATAGTTATTGGAGAAGGCAAAACCCCGGATGTCGCTTCGCTTATCCGGGTTACGCTTTCTTTCAATGGGCATAAAACTCAATTAATAAGGCTGGCGGGAGGGGCACTCGTCGCGCGCCGATGCCGGACCAAGGCGATTTTGGCTTGAACGAATGGCACGAAACGATTCGCAGCGGCGAGCGCGTGCTGATCCGCCGGGTGCGGCCTGAAGACAAGGCGCTATATCCGGATTTTCTAGGCGATGTCAGCGCCGAGGATTTGCGCCTTCGGTTTTTCGCGCGCATTGCCGAGCTCAGCGCCACGGAGGCCGATAAGCTCAGCCATCTCGACTACAGGCACGAAATGGCTTTCGTCGCGCTCGACGAAGATACCGGTCGCATGCTCGGGCTCGTGCGTTTGAAGGACGAGCTTGACGAAAAAACCGCGGAATTCGCCATCTTGGTCCGCTCGCGCCTCAAGGGTCACGGGCTCGGCTGGCTGCTGATGCGGCACGTCATCGATTACGCCAAAGAAAAAGGCCTGCGGCGCGTGTATGGCGATGTGTTGGCCGAAAACACGACCATGCTGCAAATGTGCGCCGAACTCGGTTTCCGCGAGCTGGACATGGGATCTCATATGAGGCGCTTTGTGCTCGATCTGGAGGCGCGCACCTCAGGATGACGGCATGTTTGTCGTCTTCCCCGGCCATTTGCAGAGATCGGCGATCAAGCATTTTTCGCACAGCGGGCGGCGGGCGAGGCAGACGTAGCGGCCGTGCAGGATGAGCCAGTGGTGCGCGTGCAGGCGGTAGCGCTCGGGCACGACCTGCATCAGTTTCATTTCCACCTCGAGCGGCGTCTTGCCGACGGCCAAGCCGGTGCGGTTGCCGACGCGGAAGATGTGGGTGTCCACGGCGATGGTCGGCTCGCCGAAGGCGATATTGAGAACGACGTTCGCGGTTTTCCTGCCGACGCCCGGCAGCGCTTCGAGCGCGGCGCGGTCGTGCGGCACCTTGCTGCCATGCGCGGCGACAAGCTGCCGCGACAGCGCGATCACGTTCCTCGCCTTGGTGCGGTAAAGCCCGATGGTCTTGATCAGCTCGCGGACGCGCGCTTCGCCGAGCTTGACCATGTTCTCCGGCGTGTCGGCGAGCTTGAACAAAGCCGGGGTCGCCTTGTTGACCCCGGCATCGGTCGCCTGCGCCGACAGCACGACCGCCACCAGGAGCGTGAACGGATTGATGTGCTGCAATTCGCCGCGCGGGGTCGGATTGGCGGCGGCGAACCGACGGAACGCTTCTTCGATTTCGGCCGTTGTCCATTGCGGCAATTCGCCGTGGGCGGCCTTGAGGCTTTGCCGAGTGGTCTTTCGCGCCATGTTTCCCGTATAGTCACCGCCATGAACGACGACAACAGCGACAACGACGCCTGCGCCGAGCCGCAAATCTTTTCGGCCGTGATCACACCGCACCGCTCGCTGGGCAGGACCGGCTTTCTGGTGCTGATGCTGTGCGTCGGGGCTGTCAGCTTCGTTTGCGGACTATTGTTCCTCGTCATCGGCGCCTGGCCGGTGTTCGGCTTCTTTGGGCTCGACGTCCTGCTGATCTACTGGGCGTTCCGCGCCAATTTTCGCGCGGCGCGAGCATATGAGGAGGTGACGGTCACCGCCTCCGAATTGACGGTCCGCCAGGTCTGCCATCGCGGCCGCGTGCGGGAATGGACGCTCAACCCGCTATGGGTGCGGCTCGACCGCATCGTGCACGAGGAATTCGGCATCGAGCGGCTGTTTCTGGTCTCGCACGGCCGGCAGCTGCCGATCGCCGCTTTCCTGGGGCCGGACGAGAAGGCAAGTTTTGCGCGGGCGCTGTCGAACGCGCTGGGCGAGGCCAAGCGCGGGCCGACGCGCACGGTGCTGGAGCAAGACAGAAATCGGGTGGTTTGAGCGGCGATTGGGCCCTAGATGGGGGGAAATATGGAGGCACCCATGCTGTCGCCCGATCGCGTTTCGGACCTGCCGACGCTCGCCACCGCCGCCAGCGATTACGAAGTGGTGCGCCGCGCCATCGGCCACATCCGCAGCCATTGGCGCGAGCAGCCCGAGATCGGGGCCATCGCCGAGGCGGCGGGCGTCACGCCGACCGAGTTGCACCATCTGTTCCGCCGCTGGGCCGGGCTGACGCCGAAGGCTTTCTTGCAGGCGCTGACGCTCGACGGCGCGCGGCGCTTGCTGCGCGATTCGGCGAGCGTGCTTGACGCCAGTTATGAGGTCGGCCTCTCCGGCCCCGGCCGGCTGCATGACCTTTTTGTCACCCACGAAGCGATGTCGCCGGGCGAATGGAAGGCGGGCGGCGAAGGCTTGACCATCCGCTTTGGTCTTCATCCGTCGCCGTTCGGCACGGCGCTGATCATGGCAACCGAGCGCGGTCTTGCCGGTCTCGCTCTGGCAGATCGGGGCGAAGAGCAAATTACGCTCGCCGACATGAAGAGCCGCTGGCCGAAGGCGCGCTATGTCGAAGACCCCGCCACCACGGCGGCGTTCGCCAAGCGTATTTTCGATCCGTCGCAGTGGCGGCCGCGCGAGCCGCTGCGCGTCGTGCTGATCGGCACCGACTGGGAGGTCCGGGTCTGGGAGGCGCTGTTGAAAATCCCGATGGGCAAAGTCGCAACCTATTCGGCTATCGCCGGCAAAGTCCGCACGCCTTCTGCCGCGCGTGCCGTCGGCGCCGCGGTCGGCAAAAATCCGATTTGTTTTGTCGTGCCGTGCCACCGCGTCATCGGCAAGAGCGGCGAACTGACCGGCTATCACTGGGGCATCACCCGCAAGCACGCCATGCTCGGCTGGGAAGCCGGGCGGGTCGGGGCGGCGTAGGTCTGCACCTCTCCCCGCCCAGCGGGGAGAGGTGAATTGAATTACGCCGCCAAATCGCGCATCTCGGCCACCGTCGAATCGGCATTGAGCCGGTAGACCAGCGGCACGCCGGTGGCGATCTCGCGGGCGACGATCTCTTTCGGCGACAGCCGCTCCAGAACCATCACCAAGGCGCGCAGCGAATTGCCGTGGGCGGAGACGAGCACGTTGTCGCCGCGCAGCACGCGCGGCAGGATATCCTGGATGTAATAAGGCAGCACCCGCGCCGCGGTGTCCTTGAGACTCTCGCCGCCGGGCGGCGCGACATCGTAGGAGCGCCGCCAGGTGTGCACCTGCTCGGCGCCCCATTTCGCCCGCGCGTCGTCCTTGTTGAGGCCGACGAGATCGCCGTAATCGCGCTCGTTGAGCGCCTGATCCTTGAACACCGGAATGCCGGTTTGGCCGATCTGCTCGAGCATCAAATCGAGCGAATGCTGCGCGCGCACGAGCGCCGAGGTGAAGGCGACATCGAAGCGGATATTCTGCGCCTTGAGCTTGCGCCCGGCGGTGCGCGCTTCGCTGATACCGTTGTCGGTGAGGCCGACGTCGCGCCAGCCGGTGAAGAGGTTTTTCAGATTCCACTCGCTCTGGCCGTGCCGTACCAGCACCAGGATGCGGTCACCCATTCATCGTCCTTTTGCTTTCGCGTGCGGATTTCAAATATCTCGAAGGCCCAACACATCCACCATCGAATAAAGCCCAGGCTTCTGGCCGCGCGCCCACAGCGCCGCATGCAGCGCGCCGCGGGCAAAGATCATGCGGTCCTCGGCGCGATGCGTGAGTTCCAGGCGCTCGGCCGGGCCGGCGAAGATCACCGTGTGCTCGCCGACGACGGTGCCGCCGCGCAGCGAGGCAAAACCGATGTCGCCGGGAGCGCGCGCGCCGGTCAAGCCATCGCGCCCGCGCACCGAGCGGGCGCTCAGATCCACGCCGCGGCCGGCCGCCGCGGCGCGGCCGAGCATCAGCGCGGTGCCGGACGGCGCGTCGATCTTCTTGTTGTGGTGCATTTCCAGGATTTCGACGTCGTAGTCGTCGCCGAGCGTCTGCGCCACGCGTTTGACCAAAGCGGCGAGCAGATTGACCCCGAGGCTCATATTGCCGGATTTGACGATCGGCGCGCGGCTCGCCGCCTTGGCGATCACCGCCTCCTCCTCGGCCGAATACCCGGTGGTGCCGATGACATGGACGATGCCGGCGGCGGCGGTCAGTTCCGCCAAGAGGAGCGTCGCCGCCGGGATCGTGAATTCGATCAGCCCGTCGGCGCCTTTCAAAAGCGGCGCCACATCGCTGACGACCCTGACGCCGTTCGGCCCCAGCCCGGCGAGCTCGCCGGCGTCACGGCCGATGACGGCCGAATCCGCCGCCTCGACCGCCCCGACCAGCGTAACGCCCTTGGTCGCGGCAATGGCGTGGATCAGCGTGCGCCCCATGCGCCCGCCGGCGCCGGCGACCACCAACCGCATGTCGGAATTTGCAGCCATTGTACGCGCCTTGGGGCTCGTCTCGACTTGCCGCGGGGTATAGCGGGGCGATGGCAGCGCAGCAACACGGCGCGCTGACCTCTCCCCGCCGGGGAGAGGGAGTGCGCAGCGTCAGCCGCGCAACTTCACGGCTGCGGGCCGTCGTAGCCCTCGACGATGATGAGATCG
>Ga0116111_1000438_pt1 | contig 34256 bp, 35 predicted proteins | sample June2015DPH_8_10_FD_89720 | JGI IMG/M metagenome (GOLD analysis project Ga0116111, IMG submission 89720) | Peatland microbial communities from SPRUCE experiment site at the Marcell Experimental Forest, Minnesota, USA - June2015DPH_8_100 | ecosystem: Environmental > Terrestrial > Soil > Wetlands... | reverse complement strand
CGCGAGCCTTGGTTGGATTGGGCATTTTTTCCTTTAGAGCGAAATGGCGCTCTTCTTCCGAGCGCATGCCGTGGTGTGCTCGAAAAGTGCTTGACACCGCCGACATTGTCAGAGAGGCGATTTATCGCCAGTTGCTGCCCTCTTGAAACGGAACTCCCGAAATGCCCCACCAAGGGCCTACTGAAGAGTGACGCCCACTTGCTGCATGTAGGCAGCAACTCTAAGCTTTCCGGACACAGCCAAGTGGACGGTGATACGATTTAGTTATGTGAGACTGTCGGCGAAGTTGATGATTGCTCTGCCTGTTGTCATGGTTGCCGCTGGGATGGCGACGCGGGGGGAGGGGCCGTGGACTCTGATGCGCCTGTTAGGCCTTTTGCTCATTATGGTTGGGCTCGGATTCTATACGCTTGCACGCATCCAGCTTGAATCCTCCAAGCAGGCCTGTCTGGTGACTCGAGGTGTGTACAGCCGCATCCGCCACCCTGGATATCTGTTCTCTTTTGTCGCTTTTGCCGGACTGCTGCTCTACCTGAATGAGCCGCGAGGAATCCTGCTTCTGCTGCTCATGGGGCTCTTCCCGTTTCGTCTCGCTCGGCGAGAGGAACAAGACCTCGAGGCACTCTATGGGGACCAATATCGTCGGTATAAGCATCAAACCTGGTTCTGAGCGGGCAGCCCTTTGATGGCCGGTGGTCCAGGGTTCGGTTTTTCACGCATTGGCTAAACGATGACTGACCTGCCGGAGATTGCGGTCGGGTGACGTACAAGCCGGAAGTTATCGGTCCGCGGATAGATGTCGATAACAGGCCTTATCACAACCAATCAGGCTAGAGGTTTCGGCAACCATCACTGCCTTAGCGGCAAGCCCGTTAGCACTGCCTGCTGTCGCACGATCAGCGATTCGATGCCTGGGGCAACAGGCGCGATCACAATCGTATGCAAAACAGAATGTCTGTCCGTCTGAAGATCGCGCCGCCCGCGCGCAGTAAAGGTCAGGGTCCCTTTGTGTCAGGTATTTCTAAACGGGCTACATCGCCGCGACCCGAACTCAGCGGAGCGCTTCCCGGTAAAACGCGGTCAATTCCAGAGACGGTGGTATGTGCCCCATCGCCCGCATAAAACCGGAAGCCTGACCACGGTGATGCGTTCCGTGATTAACAACATGCAGCACAATTTGCCAGATCGGGGTTACAAACGCATCGCCCTTTGCACTCTTGTAGGAAATATCTCTGTGAATGGAGTCTTCGGTCAGCAGGGCAGCCCATCGCTTCCACCGCTCGAGCAACGCTGGCCAGTCACTCCTAAGCACCGCTAGATTCATGTCCTGCTCCGGAACAATAAAAGGTGCTGGAGGATCCCCTTCAACTCGGCCAAGCCAGAGGCGATCAGCGGCGTAGACGTGCACCAGGGTGCCGAGGACATTGTGATCGGCGGTGGCAAAGTCTCTCGTCAGTTCCTGCTGATTTAGGGCGCTTGCAGCTTCAACCAATCTGCTGCTGGCCCATGCGGTGTAGTTCAGATGGTGTCGGAGTACGTCCACTGTCATTGCCATAAGTACACGCAAGTGTAAATCCGGAACAGGCGCCAACTCAGGGCTTTCGCATGTCTGCAAGCATTTGCTGACGAAGCAGGTGGTTCGCTCGAGTCTGATATCCCTTGCCGGGTTTCTTCAGCCAAGCTACCACGTCGGCATCGAGACGCAACGAGACGGCTTGCTTCACTGGACGATAGAACCTGCCCCGTACCGCGTTCTTCCAGGCGCGGAGAGGCAATTCCGGAATGTCGGATGTGTCGATTCGGTCATCTGGCAGGGCAGCCAAGGCCGCTAAGTCCCGCTTCTGTTTCGTGGTCAGCGGCTGCCGGTTTCCAGCACTCCTGCCGGCTGGCCTACTCGCCCTGCGCATAGACCCGCCGTTCCTGCGGTGTTGCTTTTCGCGCTGAGATGATGCGGATATTCTCGCCTTCTTCATTGTCAGACTCCGGACTTGTGTGGACGACCAGGAGCACGTGAATTCCCTTCACCATGCCGATCGTTTGCCATCTCAATTCCCCCTCAACTTCGCGGTCTAAGTGAGAGATATGGCAGGGATCGTCGAAAACCAAGGCGGCGGTTTCAAAACTGACGCGGTGCTTTCGCCGGTTGATTCGATTCTTTCGTTCGTCCCAACTGAACCGCAAGCAAGCTCCTTGCCATAACAATTATGTATATACATCGAGTGAAAGTCCAGACCCAGAATCACTGCCTTAGCGGCAACCACGTCAGCACTGCCTGCTGCCGGACGATCAGCGACTCGATGCCACTCCTTGCCAGAGACATCATCTTGGCCAATTGAGCATCGTCGAAGGGGCGGTGTTCTGCCGTGGCCTGCACCTCGACAATCTTTTTGCTGCCGGTAATCACCAGGTTCATGTCCACGTCGGCGCGCGCGTCCTCTTCGTAGCAGAGGTCGAGCATGATCTCGCCATCCACGATGCCGACGCTGGTGGCGGCAATGTAATCGCGGATGGGCGCGACCGTCAGAGCGCCCGACTCAATCATGCGGCGCATGGCCAGCCCCATCGCGATGAAAGCGCCGGTGATGGACGCCGTGCGCGTGCCGCCGTCGGCCTGGATTACGTCACAGTCGAGGAAGATGGTGCGCTCGCCCAACTTCTCCAGATCGGTAACAGCCCGCAGCGAACGGCCAATGAGCCGCTGGATCTCGTGAGTCCGCCCACTCTGGCGTCCTTTATTGGCCTCGCGTGGCGTGCGAGTCAGTGTGGAGCGCGGCAGCATGCCGTATTCGCTGGTTACCCAGCCCTTGCCGCGATTGCGCAGAAATTGGGGCACCGTGTCTTCGATGGTCGCCGTGCAGATAACGCGAGTGTTGCCCAGTTCGATCAGGCACGAGCCTTCGGCGGTGGAGATGAAGTCGGGGACGATGTTGACCGGCCGCATCTGCTCAGGCGAACGATTATCGGAGCGATAGATCATAAGGGGCGATTGTATAGCTTCCGCCTTTCGCTTTTCGCCTTTTGCTAAGAACGTGGGAACGGCACGAATCGGTGCCCCATTGGCCGAATAGCGCGATAGAAAATGCAGCGCGCAAAACCCAACCCGGAAGTGAATGGCGAAGAGCGAAGGACGAAAAGCGGGGGTACAGCTATCCGCCCAGGTCCACATGCTCGACGTGATCGACCCGGCGGCCGAGGAAGCGCGTTGCCAGGCGTTTGAACTTGTCGGTGGAGTCGGTGACATAGAAGCGGAAGGTACGATGTTCGGCGGGAGCTGGCGATGTGGGTTGAATAGGGGTCCTTCGACTGCGTTCGGCTGCTGACGCGCCCTCACTCCGCTCAGGATGACAAATCACATCCTCTTCGATGATCTTCTTCACCACGCGCGCGGTGGATTCAGCAGAATCCACAATCTGCATGTGCTCAGGGGCAATGCGACGCAGCAGCGGTGCGATGAGCAGATAGTGGGTGCAAGCGAGCACCAGAACATCTGCCCGTTCGGGCGCTTGCTGCAGCGCCTCGCCGAGATAGATCCTGGCAACCTGCTCAGTGACAGGATGGTCGATCCATCCTTCTTCCACCAGCGGCACGAAAAGCGGACAAGCTTTTTCATGAGCTGCCACGCCATGTCGCTGCAGCGCGTCGCGGTAAGCGTGGCTGCTCACGGTGGCTTCGGTGGCGATCACGATGGCCGCGCGGCTCTTGCTCAGTTCGGCCGCCATGGCCGCGCCGGGTTCCACTACTCCCACGACCGGCACATGTGCAGCTTCTTGAATTCGCGGAAACGCGAGCGCGGTCGCGGTGTTACAGGCAATGACCAGCAGATCGATATTCTGCGCTTCAAGAAAACGGGTGGCTCCGATGGCATAACGCGCAACGGTTTCCGCTGACTTGGTGCCATAAGGCAGGCGGGCCGTGTCGCCGAAGTAGAGGTAGTGGGCCGGCAACTGCTCGGCCATGGCCTTCAGCACGGTGAGGCCGCCGACGCCCGAATCGAAAACGCCAATGCGCGGCAGGGTCACTGCAAATCCTTTACGACCTGGCCAATATTGCTGGCTTCATAGAATCGACGCAAGTCAGCGTGCCCGGCGAGCGTCTCGCGTTCCTGCCCGTTGACCAGGATCTTCACCCGTTCGATCTTGCTGTCGTTGGCGTTGAGCGTGACCACGATGGAGGCAACGGTCAGCTCTTCGGCAAGCACGCCCGAAGGATGCGCGTCCGCGAAAACGGCGTTCGTGTCCACTACGGCGGTGTCGTCTCCTAGCAAATAAACGTCGCGGACATCCGCGCCAGCGCCAATGGGATGTAGCGACGAGGATTGCAAATACTGCTCAAACAGGGCCCGCAGCACCGCGCGGTCCCGTTCGGTGCGCTCCGGCGGCAAGGTCACGTTCACCTGGGTGCGGCGCAGTGTGCCATCGCTGTCGGAAGCGATGTAAAGTGTGACCGGCGTGGGCGGGCCATTAGTGAGCGGAGCAAGCGCCAGTTGTTGCTGCGCAGCGAGTTGCTCATCGCGGGCCACCTTCCTCTTCAGGTGCAGGGCGTAGAAGGTGAGGCCGAGAGCAATCAGCGCCAACGCCGCGAACATCACCAGGACGCGCCGGGTCACGGTCTCACCTCGGGCAGCTTGGCGCGGACGGCGGCAACACCGGCGGCGATCGATTGCGCCACCTGCTCCTGGTAGGCCGCGCTCGCAATTTCGTCCACCTCCCCGGCGGGAGGGGCGATTTCAACCGCGATGGCAGGAGCGGCAATATTGTTCATGGGACGAAGCGGCGCCAGCAGCGTGGCGTTGGGCAGTTTGCGGGACTCGAGTTCCGCGGCCACCGATCCGGCGACCGAGCCACTTAAGTCCAGGAATGCGGCCTGCGCGGTGTCCCACGGCAGAAAGCCCTGGGGCGACAAATTCGCCGCAGGCAGCAGCGCCGTGAATACGTGGACGCCCTGTCCGGTGTTGGCGGCGTGTAGTGCGATGTAGAGCGCCGGACGTGCTGCATTCGTCCAGGTGGCGCGCTGGTCGAGAGTAATTGCAACGTCGGAATTGCGCAGCAGGCCGGCGGCGATGCCGCGATTGGCGAGTTCATGCTGCACCCGCCGCGCCAGCGCCAGGACAACATCTTTCTCCGGCAGCGAAGGGGTGATGGCCGCTCCGATGTCGCTGCCGCCGTGGGCTGGATCGATCAGCACCAGGAAGCGTGGGGTGGCGGGCTGCCGCGGCTGCGGCGATGGGTTTTGGGGATTGGCCGGAGCCGGCGGTGGTGGCGGCGCTTCCTGGGCAACAGGTGCAGGAGCAGGAGCACCGGTGATGATGATGGTCTTGCCTCCGTCGGCAAAGTTGGCCATCATGGGAGCCGTTCCCGTCACATCGAGTTCAGCCAAGCCATCGTGCTCCGAGAAGGTTACTCCCGTGATTAGCGGATCGCTGTAAGGTACGTTTTCAAGGCCGCTCGAAACGATGGGTTCGCGGCGAAAGGTGAGGCGTACTCGTCCAGGTTCAGTCGCGATAGTCGGATTGACCGGAGAAGAGAAGCCCAACAGCAAACGCGAGGGGTTGTCTTTGTGCAGTTCCAGGGTGTAGCGCAGCTGAACATTGCCGATGAACAGACGGCGCGCTGCCGGGTGTAATTCGGTATCGCTGCCGAGCAGCCTCGAGATTATTTGGCTGGTAACGGACAGCGGGACGTAGCCCCGGCCATTCTGAAGAACGAAATTTGCCGGCAGCTGGTAGCCAGTTCCGCGAACTTTACCCTTATCTTTCCCGCCTGTAAATTGCAACTCCAGAGGGCGACCATCCGGAGGTGTAAAGCGCAACTTGTACTTCTTGCCGTCGACGCGAGCATCCACCGAACCCAGCGGCTCCAACAGTTCGACCAAACCCGTGTACGGCTGGCCATTCATGTCCGGCAGTGGAACCGAGTAAGAGGTCCGGGAAGAATAAACAGTAAGCTGATTCTGTCCAGGCGATTGCGCCTGAACGTCGGCTTGGCGAGTTAGAAGGGCCGCCAAGAGTAGAGCCAAACCGGCGGTGATCGCCCAGGCAAGCCGCGATCTGCGACCGGAAAGCGGCAATCTAGTGTCCTCCCGATGCCAATCCTTGCGCGGGCTCCCGCAGCGAATAGATGGTCAGGCCGCTCAGCATCTTGGGATAGAAATCCGTGGACTTTTGCGGCAAAACTTCGCCGGCGAACGCGACGTCGCGCATCTGCTGAATGCGGACCGGATTGATAAGGAACGCGACGTTGGCGCCGCTTCGTACTTCCTCAATCGCTTCGCCCGCGTCCCGCACATATTTCAGGTACTTCTGATCGCGAATGTCATCCTCTGACATCCCGATTGCGTCTTCCAGCACCAGCTTATGCAGTTGCACGACATCCAGGGCGCGCTGGCGTTGCGACAGACCGGCGAGGCTTTTCGAGTGCTGGGCAGCGCGCGAACGCAACAGAAAGCTGCTATGTGACGTAACCGCAAGCAGGGCGGTGGTGTCTTTGCCGGCCGCACGCAGCCGATTGAGAGCAGCGGCAGCATCTGTCAGCGGGCCCAAATCCTCGACCTCGAAATTCTCCTGAAGCTTCACCACCGTGTCAAAGATCGCAAAACCCTCCATGCCGAACACCACGCGATGGGTTGGCAGAACCACCAGTCCGGGAGCATCCATATTGACGAAGGTCATCATCACCCGTTCGAACGGAGCTCGAAGATCGGGGCTGGCCGGTTTCCTCATCTCATTGCGGTAGGTCAAGGCGGTCTCGTAGCGATGGTGGCCGTCAGCAATGATCAGCTTCTTGTCGGCCATTTTCTTCTGCACGGTCCGAATGACGGCGGGATCGGAAACCTTCCATATCCGATGCAACACGTCGTACTGGTCGCGCACCTCCACCGTTGAAGGACCGCTCTGCCGCAAAGCATTGTCAATCTCTGCCGCGGTATCGGTGTAGAGCATGAAAATTTGGCCGCAATGGGCCTGTATGGCTCGCAACAAGTTCAGCCGGTCCGCCTTGGGCTTGCTCAGCGTCTGTTCGTGACGGAAGACGACCTTGCGGTCGTAGTCCTCCACCTGCCCCAGAGCGATGAAGCTGCGCCGCTCGGCGATCGCACCCGAAGCGTCGCCGGGGACCTTGAAAGTCTGGGTGTAGAGATAAATGCTGGGTTGCGGGTCGGGCACCAGAACGCCTTCGGCCCGCCATTGCTGCAAGGAAGCTGCAGCTCGCGTGTACACGTTCTCCCGGTCATTGTCACCGGCCTGCGGCTTGCCCAAAATCACGCGCACCAGGTTATACGGACTGGCTGCGTAATACTGGTCCTGCATTGCCGGGGTGATTTTGTCGTACGGCTGGGTTACAACTTCAGCGGGTGACACCTTGGAAGGGTCATACCGCAGGGCCTGGAAAGGAAAAATGTCCGCCATAAGGGCTCCGCCTCCCCTAAAAATGCAGATTCGTTATGAGAAAAACTCTTTTGGGAGGCGCCACGATTGTAGCAGTTCAACAAAAGGAAACCCGAAGCGCTGGAACTACATCAATAGGGGGAGAAAGCTCCGGCATGATGGCTCTTGGGGGCGGTTGCCGCGGGGTTATCTGACTCCCCAAGCTGTGATAACATTCAGCCCACAGTCCAGAGGATCTTATGGCCCGCGGTCGCAGTTCGGGGTTCGGGTCAAATTGCTCGACGATTCGGTACCCGTTTCAGGTTCAACGGTCGGAACGTTTTTCGAGACGGCCCGTCCAATCCTTCGTGCGTGTCGCAAAGGGCCTGCTTCTATTACTTGCGTTTTGTTGCCCGGCCTCCTGGCTGGTGGTTCCAGGCTACGCACAAGACGAAGATCAGAACGTACATCTCGTTCCTCACGAAGCCAGGAAGCCTGACCCAGTTCCGAGCGCCGGAATTGCAGTACCGCCCGGGGTCATTGTCGATCCCAGCCTCAAGACGCACACCAAGCCGATCCGGAAAGACGTGGATTTAGTGCTGGTGCCGGTGACCATCACCGATCCGATGAACCGGCTGGTGACCGGGTTGGAGAAAGAGAATTTTCAGCTTACCGATAATGGAAGGCCGCAGGAGATCCGGCACTTCTCCAGCGAAGACGCGCCCATTTCCCTGGGCGTCATCTTCGATATCAGCGGGTCCATGAGCGACAAGATCGACAAGTCGCGCGAGGCGGTGGTCGAATTTTTCCGTACGGCCAATCCCCAGGATGAATTTTTCCTGATCACTTTCTCGGAAAAGCCCGAGGTGCTGGTCGATTTCACTTCCTCGGTCGAAGACATCCAGAGCAAACTGGTTTACGCCGTGCCCAAAGGCCGAACTGCATTGCTCGATGCCATTTACCTGGGCATGAATCGTATGCGCAGGGCGCACTACGAGCGCAAGGCGCTGTTGATCATCTCCGACGGTGGCGACAACCACAGCCGCTACACCGAGGGCGAGATCAAGTCGATGGTGCGGGAAGCCGACGTGCAGATCTACGGCATCGGCCTGTTTGACGTTGGCGGTTTCAAGTCACCAGAAGAACACGAAGGGCCAGCCTTGTTGAGCGATGTGACCGAAGTGACGGGCGGACGGACATTTACCATCGGCAATCCGAACGAACTGGCGGATGTGGCGACAAAGATTGGCATCGAGCTGCGCAACCAATATGTGCTCGGATACCGTCCAACTAGTCCAGGACGAGATGGCAAGTGGCGGAAGATCAAAGTGAAGCTGAATCCTCCGAAAGGTCTGCCACCGCTGCACGTATATGCCAAGACGGGATACTATGCACCAACCGAATAGACGCTACCATTCGTTCGTAATGCTGATTGGATCGGTCCTATGCTTGGGAACCTGGATGGTGGCCCAGACTTCGACTGCCTCGGGGCAGCCGGTTCCGGCTGGCCGCGCCGCCGGCCAGCAAACCGCCCCCGCACAGAATCCGCCAGCACAAGCCCCACCGGCAAGTGTCGCGGCCCAGAGTGGCCAGCAGGAAGCTGCTCCGCTACCCCAGGCGCCCAATCAGCCTGGGGACACGGTGCAGGTCCCGCAACCAGGGCAAGCGCCCGAAGAACAACAGGGCGATGTCTATGTTTTCAAGAAGGAAGTTGACGAAGTTACTTTGCACGCCACCGTGGTGGACGATCACAATCGCCTGATCACCAATCTGGTGAAGAACGATTTCACCGTATTCGAAGACGGCAAGCCACAGAAAATCACCTCGTTCCGTAACGAGGACATTCCCGTCGCGATGGGCATCGTCATCGATAATTCAGGGTCCATGCGGGAGAAACGTCCGGCGGTGAATGCCGCAGCCATTAACCTGGTGCAATCCAGCAATCCTCAGGACCAGGTCTTCGTTGTGAACTTCAACGAAGAGTACTTCCTCGACCAGGACTACACCGCCAAGGTCCCCAAGCTGAAGGATGCGCTGGAACGGATTGAATCGCGCGGCGGCACGGCGCTGTACGACGCGGTGGTTGCCTCGGCGGACCACTTAAAGAAAAGTGGCGCCCTGGAAAAGAAGGTGCTCTTGGTGGTGACCGACGGCGAAGACAACGCCAGCCGCGAGTCGCTGGAGCAAGCTGTGCGCCGCCTGGAAGAGAAAAATGGTCCAACGGTTTACACCATTGGATTGCTCCAGGATGAGCATTCCAAGCGGGCGCGCCGAGCGCTCCGTGAGATGGCGGAGGACACCGGCGGGGTCGCGTTCTTTCCCAAGGACCTCAGCGAGGTGCAGGCCATCACCTCGCAAATCGCCCACGATATCCGCAATCAATACACCATCGGGTACAAGCCCAGCACGCCACAGAGCGCAGGCGGCTATCGCGCGGTGAAGGTAGAGGCGAACGCCAAGGGCTACAAGAAGCTTCAGGTCCGTACGCGTAGCGGGTATTACGCTGGCCAGCAACATGCTTCGGTGACCGAGCAAGCCGGCACCAAGTAGCGGTCAGTGGTTAGTGGTTAGTGGTTAGCACTCTCGTCTATTTCCCTCTCCCAACGAGGTCTCGTCCGCTTCCTCGGCGATCGAAGTTCACGCATTGACCGACCGATTGCGATTCACGTAGGCTTGATGGTTCGTGCTCAGGTGCTCATGAAGACTGCTGAAATGACTTCCCTGCGAGTCGCCGAAGACATTACCGAACTGGTCGGCGAAACCCCAATCCTTCATCTGCGGAAAATCGTTCCACCCAAGGTTGCCGATGTCTATGCCAAGCTCGAGTACCTGAATCCTGGCGGCAGCATCAAAGACCGCGCCGCGCTGGGCATGATCGTCAAGGCAGAGCAGGCAGGGTCACTGCGGCCTGGCGCGACCATCTTTGAGGCGACGGCCGGTAATACCGGGGTGGGGCTGGCGCTGATCGGGTCGGGTCGCGGTTATAAGACCGTGCTTGCCGTGCCCGAGGGTTTTTCCCAGGAGAAGGTCACACTCATGGAAGCGCTCGGCGCGGAGGTGATTCGTACTCCGCACGCAGACGGCATGGAGGGCGCCATCCGCTACGTGAAAGAGCGCGCCGCCAGGACGCCCAACTCGTTTGTCGCGGGACAATTTGAGAACCCGGCCAATCCTGACTTCCACTACGAGACCACGGCACGCGAATTGTACGACCAGATGGGTGGACAGATTGACGCGGTGGTGATCGGCTCCGGCACCGGCGGCACCTTTACTGGGGTGGCGCGTTACCTCAAGGAGCGCAATCCGCGGGCCTTGGCGATCGTGATTGAGACCCAGGGTTCGGTATTAGGTGGAGGGCCGAAAGGCGAGCACGAGGTGGAAGGCATTGGCGCCAGCTTCATTCCCAAGACCTGCGATCTTTCCCTCGCGGACGAGGTCATCGCCGTCAGCGATCATGACGCCTTCGACATGGTGAAGAAGCTGGCCGCGATCGAGGGTGTTCTGGCAGGATCGAGTGCCGGCGCAGCCGTGTTTGGTGCGATCGAAATCGCGCGACGACTGGGCCCGGGCAGGCGGGTGGCAACCATCATTCCTGATTCCGCCGAGCGCTATTTGTCCAAAGACATTTTCCATTTCAACGAAAAGCATTAGTCGCGGGTTGTTCTTGAACCACAGACTGTTCTTGAACCACAGAGACACCGAGACACGGAGAAGAAAAGAATTCTTTTTTCACCACGGAGGACACGGGGATCACGGGCTTCTATTGTCATTTCTTCTCCGTGCCCTCCGTGTTCTCTGTGGTGACAGCATTTTTCTCTGTGCCTCTGTGTCTCTGTGGTGAAATGGTTTTCTATGCCCAAACACAATCTTCCTGGCTTCTCCACTCGCGCCATTCATGTCGGGAACGATCCCGACCCATCCACCGGAGCCGTCGCTCCCGCTATATTTGCCACCTCCACGTACGCTCAGGAAGAGTTAGGCAAGACCAAAGGCTACGATTACTCGCGGGCCGGCAATCCCACCCGCACGCGATTGGAGCAGAACCTCGCCTCGCTGGAGGGCGGTATCGCCGCGCCAGTGTTTGCCAGTGGAATGGCTGCGGTGGGCGCGCTGTGCCAGTTGATGAAGTCGGGCGACCATGTCGTCGCCTCCAACAATCTCTACGGTGGCGTGCCCCGGCTGTTCAACCAGGTCATGGTGAACTTTGGCCTTGAATTTACCTACGTGGACACGGCCGACCCACGCAATGTGGAGCGCGCCATTCGCAAGAACACGCGCTACGTGTATATCGAGACGCCAACCAATCCGCTGATGGGCCTGACCGACATCGCCGCGGTCAGCGCGATCGCGCACAAGCGCGGCTGCGAGGTGGTGGTGGACAACACCTTCATGTCGCCGTACTTTCAGCAGCCGATCAAGCTGGGCGCGGATCTGGTGCTGCACTCGACCACGAAGTTCCTCAACGGGCACAGCGACGGTCTGGGCGGTGTTCTGGTGTGCACCACAAAAGAACAGGCGGAGAAGCTGGCGTTCATTCAGAAGGCCGCGGGCGCCATCATGTCGCCGTTTGAGTGTTGGCTGGTGCTGCGCGGGGTGAAGACGCTGGCCGTCCGCATGAAGCAGCACGACGAAAGCGGGCGCGTGATGGCCGATTATCTCAGCCGCCATCGCAAGGTGAAGCAAGTCTTCTATCCAGGCTTGAAAAGCCACCCGCAGTACGAGCTGGCGTGCCGGCAGATGTCGGGCTTCGGCTCCATGATCACGTTTGAGACCGGCTCGCTCGGCAATGCCAAGCGGCTGCTGAAGCGGGTGCGCATCTGCACCATGGGCGAGTCGCTGGGCGGCGTCGAATCGCTCATCTCGCACCCGGCAAGCATGACCCACGCAGCGATCGGGAAGAAGGACAGAAAGGCGATCGGACTTACCGATGGGATGGTGCGGATTTCGGTGGGAATCGAGGATGTGGAAGATTTGATTGCCGATCTTGAGCAGGCGCTGGAATAGCTGTCAGCCATCAGCTTTCAGCTATCAGTTAAAGACGAAGTAAGCGGGCGCCAAAACCGCTGCTCCGGGTATTTTGCTGACGGCTGAATGCTGAGTGCTGAAGGCTTCTTACTGTCCCGGGCCTTGCGCTTGGCCGACCACCTGATATTGCTCCTTGTGGCCCTGCGCGTTAATCACGGTCGCCTTGTTGCCCTTCACCTCAAGCTGGACCGTGTCGCCCGGCTGTATCTTCGGCTTGGTTTCCTTCTTGCGGGCGACCTCATACGTGGTTGCGTCCGTCTGGACGTAGTAGACGACCCACTGCCCAACTTTGTTTTTCTTCTGCTGATAGGTGGCGTTCTCCCACTTCACGACCTTGCCGGTTTGGAAAGTGTCAGCGGCCACAGCAAAACACGACAGCAGCAACGCAATTACTAGCGCGGAAGCAATCTTTCTCACTAGATCTCCTCAGGTCAGTCAGAAATCGGCATCATGGCAACTATAGGGGTCCTTCGACTTCGGCGGCCAACCGCGGGCCGCCTCCGCTCAGGATGACACAATTGAGGCCCTTTGCTAAATGCTAAGAGCTAAGAGCTAAGAGCTAAAAGCTAAAAGCTAAGAGCTAACTGCCACCTGCTACTCAAAAAACTTCGTCACGCCCTCTTCCAGCACGCAAATCTTCTTTTCGATGCCGCGCCGCTTTGCGTCGGCCTTCAGGCGCTCCACCGGCTCGTCCACTGGCTCGTACGAGAGCCGAAACGTGCCATAGTGCATGGGCACCATCCAGCGCGCGCCCACGTCCAGGAACGCCTGTACGGCGTCTTCCGGGCTGGTGTGCACACGGTGAAAGGAATCGGGATGATAAGCGCCGATGGGAAGCAGCGCGACCTGCGGCTTCAGGCGCTCGCCGATCTCACGGAAGCCATCGAAGTACGCGGTGTCTCCGGCGTGATAAATCGAATGCTCGCCTGAACGCAGGACGTATCCGCCATAACCGCGATGCACGTCGCGCACAATGCGCGCGCCCCAGTGGCGCGACGGAACGTGCGTAACTTCCACATTGCCGAGCTGAACGCTCTGCCACCAATCCAGCTCGATGATGCGTCCGTAGCCCAAGTCGCTGACCAGGTCGCGAACGTGCCGGGGCACGATGATGGCCGGCCGTTTGCCGGTCTTGCGTCGTGTGAGCCACGCAATGGCGCGCAACGACGGCCGGTGCAGGTGGTCGAAGTGTGCGTGCGAAACCAACACCGCGTCGATCGCCGGCAACTCCCGCAGCTTCAATCCGGGACGGCGCAGCCGCTTGAGAACGAAAATCCAGCGCGCGAAGTTGGGATCAACCAGGACGTTCTTCCCCCCGATCTGGAGGAAGAAGCTGGAATGTCCGATGAAGGTTACGCCCAACTCGCCACGACGGGCGAGTACAGGCTTACGGGGGACACCGGTGCGGGGCGTCAGGGCGGAGTGCCGCACCAAGGTTCCAAACTGCCTGGCTTTACGACGGATTGTGATTCCTAACATGGAGTTCGTGATTATTAGACGCTTCTACAGAGGCTGACGATGCGGCAACAGACCGGGTTAGTGGGTCAGTTTGAATTTCTGCGGCTGTAGGCCGCACGAAACGCCAAATAGAATCCGACAGAAAAAATCAGGAACACCGGCACCAAAATAACCAAAATGCCATGGCCTTTAGGTATCTCAACTCCCTCGATTTCTTCCTTCCATGAGAGGGCAACGGCTACGGCGATCATCCAGCCGAATGCTGCCAAGATCGCTAGGAATCCACCAAGAACGGCTTTCAGATAGCGTTTCATGATGTCCCTCTCTCTTGTAAGGTTCGCGCTTGCGTCGTTGCGGAGCGAAAGCGTCTGCCGACCCTTGCTTGACCTTAGCCAGCTACTCAGCTTAAATCAAATGTTGGCTCCCTTTGCCGGCAAGCGCCACTTTACTGCAGCATGGGGAACCGCGGAAACAAGGAGCAAGAATGAAAATCGCCTTTCTCGGATTGGGCATTATGGGACGGCCGATGGCCTCCAAGCTGGTCGCGGCAGGACATGAGGTCTCGGTATGGAACCGCAGCGCCCGGCAGCACGTCGATGGCGCAACCACGGCGGTTTCTCCCGCCGACGCGGCCAAAGACGCTGAGGTTGTCTGGGTGTGCGTCGCCGACACCGCGGCCGTTGAGCGCGTTCTCTTCGCCGAGGATGGGGCCGAGCAGTCACTGCGCGAAGGCATGATCGTGGTGGACTCCAGCACCATCTCGCCCTCGGCAACCCTGCGCTTCGCCGAACGGGTGAATGCGCGCGGGGTCCATTGGGTGGATGCTCCCATCACAGGTTCAAAAATTGGCGCAGAAAACGGACAGCTTATCTTCATGGTCGGCGGTTCGAACGAAGCCGTCGAGGCGCTTCAGCCCTTGTTCAAGGCGATGGGCAAGCTGGTCATCCACATCGGTGAGACGGGCAAGGGGCAGGCGGCAAAGATCAGCATGAACTTGATGATCGCCCTAATCTACGAAGGGTTCGCCGAAGCATTCGTACTGGCTTCCAAGCTGGGCGTCGATCCGCACAAACTCATCGAACTGATCCAGGCGTCGATGGTGCGATCGGGAGTGGTGGATTACAAGGCCCCGTTCGTGTTGCGACGCGATTACTCACCGAATTTCCCGCTGCGCCTGATGCACAAAGACATTCACCTCATGCTCGACACAGCCAAGGAGGTCCGCGTCAAGCTGCCGGCGCTGGAGACGGTGGACGAGATCTACGAGTTGTCGAGCGAAGAGGGCTGGGACGATCTTGATTTCGCCGCGACGCTCGGTCTGCTGGAGAAATGGGCGGGGTTGGGCGGCCAGCCGAAATAGCCAGTCTCAGCTCGGCTTGGGTGCGTCCACCACATACCAGCGGTTGGGATTGCCCGGCTCGATGTGATTTTTTTCGAAGGATATCTTAATCCGCCGCCGCAGCTCGCGGCTGACGGCATACTGCGATCCCGGCCGGGTCTTCACCAGCAGCAGGTAATCCACTTCGTTGCCACTTATCCTTTCGATGCCAGGGACTTCGGGTTTGGCGACGATCATTTCGGCGTAGCTGGGGTCGTTGGCCACCTCCTCGCCAACTTCCGTCAGCAGTTTGATCACCTGATCGCTATCGGCGCCATAGGCCACGGAGATATGCATCGGCAACTGCGCCCAGTCGCGCGTGAGGTTGGTCACCAGGCTGATCTGCCCATTGGGTACGGTGTACACGCTGCCGTTGTCGTCGCGCAACACGGTGCGGCGCAAGGTCATGTCTTCAACCTTACCCTGCACGCTGGAAATCTTAATGGTGTCGCCGATGTCGTATTGGTTCTCGACCAGGATGAAGAAGCCGTTGATGAAGTCGCGGACCAGCGTCTGCGCTCCAAATCCTATGGCCAAGCCGGCGATGCCGGCACTGGCGAGCAGCGGTCCCATGTTGATGCCCAGCAGCGGCAGGATTTGCAGCGCCGCCAGGAACATGATGACGAATACTCCGACGCTGTAGATGACGCTCGACAGCGTTCGAAGTTGCTGTGCCCTGAGCGCGGAAGGCAGTCCTTCACGGTTGCTAAGTTCGGCCAGGTGCCGCGATGCGATCTTGAGCAGCCTGGTGAGAATGAACGCAATGATCAGAACGCCGATGATGCGCGGCACCTGGTGGCGCACGAAGTCAAAGGCATCGTCGCCCCAGCCGCTGAGCATCTGGAAGATCCCCTCCTTAGTGCGGTGGGGAAACATCAACAGGGCTTGCAAGGGTCGTAGCACTGGAGGCAGCGTTCTCCTCGATTCGTAATCGAGTTTAGAGTAGCGTATGACGGCACAAGTGGCAAAGCTGCCCCTCCCATCGGGGCCCGCCCGCGGAATATAATTTCGATTCTTATGACATACTCATCCGCCTTGTTGCGCAGGTTGGTAAAGCCGGCCGTTCTTGCCGCAGTGCTCTTCTTCAGTTGTGGAATCGCGGGTTGGGCGCAAACCACCAGCCAATCCACCCCTCCCCCTCCAGGCGTTCCGCAAAAGCGCGATGAGGACGCCTGGGACGCTCAACAGAAGCGCGAAATGGCAAGAAAGCAAAACCTGAAACGCCAGCAAGATCTCAAGAAGGACACCGACAAGCTACTGGAACTGGCAACACAATTAAAGCAATACGTGGACAAAACAAACGAGAACACGTTATCGCTGGAAGTCATCAAGAAAGCCCAAGAAATCGAAAAACTGGCTCACAGCGTCAAAGAGAAGATGAAGGGGGAATGAATGTGGGAACGGTTTTGAAGGGGCGCACCTTCAGGTGCGCCATTATGAACTTTATATTTCTGTCATTCCGAGGGGCGTCAGCCCCGAGGAATCTGCGGTCCTTTTCACCTCGGCCACTTTTCGGGTAGCATCTCAAGCCAGAAATTGTTGCTAAGGAAGCTCTGATTAAGTCCGCTGGACATCCCTCAGGGGCTAAAGCCCCGGTCTGATTTTAGGCATTTATGGACGGCCTGAAGGCCGTCCCCTTCAAAGAGCCAGACTTAATCAGAGCCTCCCTAACGCGGGCCGGAAGGTCACTCCACCCAATCCTCAACGCGTAGCTGCCGGGTGCTGCTGGAGCAGGCCAACCGCCGCCGCCACCTTCTCCAGCCGGGCGCGATTTTCTTTCTTCATGGGCACCAGCGGCAGGCGATAGACCTCCTCAACGCGGCCCATCATAGCCAACACCGCTTTGGCCGGGCCGGGATTCGATTCGATGAAGTTCGCCTGCATCAGCGGCAGATATTTGCGGAAGAGCAGGCGGGCGGTGTCCCACTTATTGGCGAGGGCGGCCTGGGTCATGCGCGCCATTTCCGCCGGGATTTCATTCGATGCCACCGAAATAATGCCGACGCCTCCGAGTCCAATCACGGCCAGCGTGACGGCGTCATCGCCGGAGAAAACCAGGAAGTCCTCCGGCACCGTAGCGCAGACCTCGGCGATCTGCGAGATATTTCCGCTTGCCTCTTTCACCCCGGCGATGTTGGGAATCTCCGCCAGGCGGAGCAGTGTGCTGGTTTCGATGTTGGTCCCGGTCCGCCCGGCGATGTTGTACAAGATCAGCGGCTTTGCCGAGGCTTCGGCAATGGCTTTGAAGTGCTGGTACACGCCCTCCTGCGTGGGTTTGTTGTAGTAGGGCGTCGCGGTAAGAACATAATCGACGCCCGGACGCGCCGAGATTTCCTTCGCCTTGGCTACGGCTTCGCGCGTGTTGTTCGAGGTGGCGCCCGCCATGATGGGCACGCGGCCCGCCGCCGTCTCGATGGTCAAGTCAATGACGCGCAGCCATTCGTCGTGCGACAGCGTCGGCGTTTCGCCGGTGGTGCCGCAGGGGACCAGAAAGTCAATGCCCGAGTCCACCTGCCAGCGCACCAGTTCACGCAGCGCCGCTTCATCGAGGCTGCCATCCAGTTTGAAGGGAGTGACCAGAGCGGTACCGCATCCACGCAGTTTCATGTCAGAAGGATAATCCAAAACGAGATTCACCACAGAGACACCGAGGGCACTGAGAAGATTTTTTAACCACAGAGGCACAGGGAGATCACGGAGTTTCTCTTGAAGCCATCTCATAAATAGCGGGGCGGCCCAAAGCGAAGTACCGCAGGGGCTAAAGCCCAGTCCGTAACTGGCCAATTGCGGCACGGCTGAAGCCGTGCCCTGATACAAACCGATTTATGAGATAGCTTCTTGTTATTTTTGCTTCGTGGCAAAAAAGATCTTTTTCTCCTCCGTGCCCTCCGTGGTAACAAAGAATTTTTTCCTTCTCTGTGCCTCTGTGTCTCTGTAGTGAGAAAGGCACTTCAGAGCTGATTGAAAATATTCTTGAAATCGTAGAAGCCCTTCTTCCCGGCGATCCACTCGGCTGCCAGCACCGCGCCTTCGGCGAAAGTGCGGCGGGATTTGGCTTCGTGCGTGAGCACGATGCGATCGCCGGACGAGACCAACTCCAGCGTGTGCGTGCCGGTAACGTCGCCTTCGCGCTCGGAGGTAATCTCGAGGCGTTCTCCCCCGGACTGCTCCAGAAGCCGCTGCAGTGCTGCGGCAGTGCCGGAAGGCGCATCTTTCTTGTGAATGTGGTGCCGCTCGGTGATGTGTCCGCGGTAGTTGTGCGCCAATGCCGGCGCCGCGGCTTGCGCAATCCGGAAGAACAGATTCACGCCGTACGAGAAGTTTGCCCCGAAGACAAATGCAGTGCCGGCTTGCTCGACCGCTTGGCGGACGCGATCGAGTTCGCTGTACCAGCCCGTGGTTCCGACAATCATTGCCTTGTGCGCGCGCACGCAGGCTTCGATATTCGCTAACACCGCATCAGGCGCAGTGAAATCGATCGCCACATCAACGTTGCCTAGGTGCTCGGGTGTCAGCCACGCAGCGTTCTGGTTGACGTCCGCATCGATGCTTTGCACCTGGTGTCCGCGTTCGCGCGCGACTTCCGCGACCAGCGCCCCGGTCTTGCCGCGTCCCAGCACCAGCAACCTAAGAGGGAGGGAGTTCAATCGAACACCTCGGGATCGACCTCAGCAAAGAACTTGGCATGCAATCGCCGCACCGCTTCCGGAACATCGGTTTCGTCGATCACGAACGTCAGGTTGATCTCCGATGCGCCTTGCGAAATCATGCGCACGTTAATGTCGCCGATGGCATCGAAAACTTGCGCTGCAACTCCGGGCGTATCGCGCAGGTTCTCGCCCACCAGGCACACGATCGCTTTGCGCCCCGCGTACTTTACGAAGGCGAGTTGCTCCAGGTCGGCGGCGATCTGGGGAATGGCTTCGTTGGAATCGACGGTGAGAGAAATGCTGACTTCTGAAGTCGATACCACGTCAACTGCACAACGGTGCCGCGCAAACACTTCGAACACCTTGGCCAGAAAGCCGTGGGCCATGAGCATGCGTGCGGCAACGATCTCGACAATGGTGATGCGGTTCTTGGCGGCGATGGCCTTGAAAAGCGAATGCGAGCGCGGGGTCCTCGACAGGATGCGCGTGCCCTCATTCGACGGGTTGCGCGAGTTCAGCACCAGCACTGGGATGTTCTTCTCGACTGCGGGAAGCACGGTCGCAGGATGCAACACCTTGGCGCCGAAGTAGGCCAGTTCGGCGGCTTCTTCGAAGCTGATGAGCTTGATGCGGCGCGCCTCGGGACATAGGCGCGGGTCGGTGGTCTTCATTCCGTCCACGTCGGTCCAGATTTCGATGCGATCGGCGTCCAACCCCGCGCCGACCAGGGCTGCGGAAAAATCGGAACCGCCGCGGCCAATGGTGGTTGGAATACCTTCCCGCGTCGAGCCAATGAAGCCGCCCATGATCGGCACTCGGTGCTGTTCAATCAGCGGCTTGACACGGCTTTGCAGGCGATCGTTGATCTCCTCAACTTGAGGAACAGCCCGGCCGTGCTGCGAGTCGGTGATGATCACCTGACGCGCATCGACCAACGTTGCCGGGAGGCCGCGCGCCAGAAAAGCCGCGGCTGCGATCATGCTCGACAGGCGCTCGCCAAAGGAAACCACATAATCGGAGGTGCGCGGCGTGAGCTCACCGACGGCGGCAATGCCTCGCAGCAACTCGTCGAGCGCATCGAACTCCGCTCCTAAATCACCATGCAATTCGGTATGCAGGCCGGTACCCAATAATTCGCCGGCCGCCAAATAATGGCGCTCGCGGAGATGACGGCAGAGGTCGAGCGTCTGCTCGCGTTCGCCTCGTCCTGCGGCCGCCGCCATGGCGAGCAACTGGTCTGTCACCCTGGCCATGGCGCTGACGACCACGAAGGGCCGCTCCGGCAAGCGCGTTTTCACAATGGCCGCGACACGATCGATAGCGGCGGCATCTTCCATAGACGTCCCGCCAAACTTCATGACGATCACGGCCTCACCACCGGCGAAGGAAGTGGAAGCTCTGGCATCACGACAGGAAGCCCTGCGCCTTAAGGAGTTCGGCGTTGAGAATGGCGGCGCCAGCGGCGCCACGAATGGTGTTGTGCGAGAGCACAGTGAACTTGTAGTCGAGCACACCGCAGGGACGAAGCCGTCCCACACTCACCGTCATCCCATTCCCGCGGTCCACGTCGAAGCGGGGCTGCGGCCGGTCAGGTGCGGCATCGTAAAAGATCGGTTGCGCGGGCGCCAGAGGCAATTTCAGTTCCTGAGGAGTTGAGCGAAACTCGTTGAATGCCGCAATCACCTCTTCAGCTTCGGCCTTCCGCTTCAACTTCACCGATACGGATTCGGTGTGGCCGTCTTCCACCGCGACTCGATTGCAGTGTGCCGTCATGCGAAATGTTGCCGGCTCCACTCGGTCGCCGGCCAGTTCACCGAGAAGTTTGCGGGTCTCCTCCTCCATCTTTTCTTCTTCCTTGGCAATGTAGGGAATGACGTTGCCGAGAATGTCGAGGGAAGCTACTCCGGGATAGCCCGCGCCGCTGACGGCTTGCATGGTGGTAACGAACACGGACTCGATGCCAAATTTCTGATGCAGCGGCGCCAGCGCCACCACCAGTCCAATCGCCGAACAGTTCGGGTTGGTAACGATGTATCCGCCCGACTGCTTGCGCCAACATTGCTTCTCGATCAGGGCAATGTGGCTGGCGTTCACCTCGGGCACGACCAGGGGAACGTTTTCGTGCATCCGCAAGGCGCTGGAATTGCTGACCACAGCGCAACCGGCCGCGGCAAACTGAGGCTCGAGCTCGCGCGCGATGCCCGCATCCAGCGCGGCGAAGATGACCCGTGGCGCACCTTCCGGAGCGGCATTCGACACCTGCATCTGGAGTACGCGCTCGGGGATGGAAGTCTTCAAACGCCAGCGCACGGCTTCCCCATAGGCTTGTCCAGCGGAACGATCAGAAGCTGCCAGCCACGCAACTTCAAACCAGGGATGGGCTTCGAGCAACTGTATGAAACGCTGGCCGACAACGCCGGTAGCGCCAAGAATTCCGACGGCAATTTTCTGTTGAGGCATGGGGGTGAAAGACAAAGTTATACCACGTTCGACACCGATAGAGGACGAGCAGCGAATGCGAGAATATCACCGCCGACGGTGGGACAGATGCAGGCCCAAGACGATTTCCTGCGCCAGTTCTTCGACGGTCTTGCCGGTTGCATTAACGGTGAGCTCGGCGGTGCGGTAGAAGGGAAGGCGCTGAGCGTAAAGGGCGCGAAAGACTTCGGGCGTGGCCGCGAGTGGTCGCGGGTTCTGTGGCGAGTGCTGGTCAGCGGCCCGGCAGCGCCATAGGAGTTCCTCAATCTCTGTTTCCAGGAAAACGACCCGCGCTCCGCAGCTGCGCAACAGCTCCGCGTTGGCTGGCTGCACAAATGTGCCGCCGCCCAGCGCAATCACAGTTGGATCAGATGCCTGTTGCAGGACCGAGCGCAAGGTGTCAGTCTCGATTTCGCGAAAACCGGACTCGCCGCGCAGTTGAAATATTTCGCGGACCAGCAGGTTCTGTCTCAGCTCAATTTCGTAGTCGAGGTCAAAGAACGGCCAGCGGAGAAGATTTGCCAACGAGCGGCCAACCGTGGTCTTGCCAGCGCCCATGAAACCCGTGAGCGCAACCAGTTCAGGGCAATGAGTAAGCTGGCCGTCTTGATCGTCTGTGCACACGATAGTGGTGGGTCAATACGTGCTGTTATAACCCGGAGAGCATAATTGCAAGCTGTTCGTTGTTGCTGAATTCTAGCACCGGCGGCGGACAGTACTCGGCGGCGGGCGCGGGCTGTGACACTGAGGTTGTAGCGGCCCTGCGACCATTAGGGGATGATCCGCATTTCAACTTCATCTACTGTGGGCAACCATGCAACTTGTACAGATTGGCGTGACCAAGCAGAAGACGATCATGGACCTGATTCAAGAGATGGCCGCAAATCAGTTTTCCGAGATCGAACAACTGAAGGCCGCTGCGCGTTCCAGGGCGAAAAGCCGACGGACTCGAGGCACTGTCCGGCGCTGCGGTCCTTCCAAGCCCCAGCGGTAATCGCTCACCTTGCGCTTGCCTGCTGCAGCGCTGTGACTATTCTCGTCTGACGCTACCTGCATCTTGCAACCGTACGCTCCCCTCAATCCATCACAATAGCGACCGCGAACCATGTGCTTTTGGTCTAAGTCAGATGCAGGGAAGCCCCAGTATCTCCGTGACCACACCGCTGCTACATACTTCTGATAAATGCTGTAGCATCGCTAGAGAGGTGCTACCAATGTCGTTTCGGAATGGGGACAAATCCCGCGAGCATCGCCTCCGCAAGGCGCGTCAAAAGATGCGTGTGAAAACCCGCGCTCTGCAAGTGAAGGATGACGCCAAGGCGCAATCTGCTGCTACCAGCGGTGCGAAAAAGTAATCGCAAACTCGCTTCTCGATTATGAATCCGCCGCCGCGACGCCATCGCCGGCCAAGCGGAGAAAGCGATCGGCTGTAAGTGCTTGAAGATATGGTAGGCACGAGGGGACTCGAACCCCTGACCTCTACCGTGTCAAGGTTCGCTTGACCCATACTTACAACAACTTCTATGTTCTTGGCACCACGGCTAAGCCCCTCCAAATACGCGTAAGACGAGCCAAATGCGGGCTAGAATCGCGGGCTGGAGAATTCCCTGCTGCCCAATACTCCCAATACTCCCAATAACTGAGAGACCGCCGGGGACTGCTTCGGTACGTGTAAGTACGCCTAAGCCGGACTTCTTACAGGTGATTTTACAGGTGTGATTTTACAGTTGATAAATTTCAGCCTCGAACCCAGGTGAACGGCAGTTTTGCGGCTCTGGCGTAGGCGGTGTTGGTTCAAGCGGGATACCAATCAGGCCTTTGGGTTGATGAGGCCCAACGCCCACGGTGGTTACCCCGTTGATTTTGTTGGGCTTGCCACGCTTCAGCTCCCTACATAGACCATGGCATTGCAAGTCCCTCCCGTCTTCTGCTCCTCACTCCACGACGTTCATCGGACAGGTCAGGGGTCAAGCCTTCTGGATCGTGTATAGCGGATCGAACTCGGGCACGCCGGCGCGGCGTCCGGCAATCCAGCGGAGGACGTAAACCTGTCTCGGATCGGTGAGGCTGCCGAAAGCATTCACCAGAACTTCCATAATCAAGTGGGCCGCAATGTCTTTGAAGTAATCAATGTCGGGTTCCACGATCACGCAGTCCACGCCGCCGATATTCTGCCTGTTGCCTTCGTGAAAGGTGAGCTGGACGTTGGCCTCGCCGAACTCGATTTGCTTATAGCTGCGGGTTGCCCCCGGATGTAGGCCGAAAGGCGCGTTAGCGAATGCCGGCTTAGGTTGCTGCACCGCCTGGTCCAACTGCTTGATCAGATTGACGTCGGCCCAGGCGAAGAAACGGTCCTGCGCCATGGCGAACTCGCCGGTACGGTCCCAGATCACCTGCTTGAGATAATCGAATGGAGTTTTCTTTCCCAGGGGAACCTGCTGCATTGCGGTGGTGATATTGAGCAGGCAGGCTAGGATGGCGCCGCCAGCGTCCTCCATGATGTTGCCGTAACGGGTGGCCGCTTCCGCGCTTGAGGCTGCGCCTTGGGCCAGCAAGTATTTCAACTCCGGGCGCGACTTGCCCAGAGCCTTCCATGTTGCGTTGGCGAAGCTGAATGCATTGGACGCCGGGATCAGCATCAGGTCGACGCCCATGTCGACGTTGGCGGCCAGTTTCACAGGGAAGAATCCAGCGTCCTTATAACCCTCGGCGGCGACGAGAAAGGTGTAGTTGTCGCCGAAGTTGTTGAACAGGGGCAGCCCACTAAGAAAAACGCTGGATTGCTTGTGAAATCGGCGATGCTGGGTTTGCTGGTTGCCATCGCGCACGGTGTAGAGGATTTGCGGTGTGTCAGAATAGGGCTGGCGCGTGCCATCAAACACGTTGACCATGGCGCGCCCACCGGAGGGCTGGCTTGCTATCGGTGCCATAAGCTTCCTTTCTCAGGAATCCGTCTAAGTTTGCCAAGTTTGTGAGAAATTTGCGATCGGCGCAGACTACACTCACCACACTCATTCAATAAACCGACCATGTGCCCGGTGTGGCGAGTTCGATCAAATGGCGGTTCGGGTCTCGAAAGTAGAGGCTGCAGCCTCCTGATTCCCACGCCCGATTATCTTCCACCGCGATTCCTCTCGTCTGGAGCCACGACTCCCCGTTGCTCAATTCGGCAGATGGGATAGCGAACGCGATGTGTAATTCGCCGTCCCCGTCGTGAGGCGACTGGATCGCCCGCGAAGCTCCCTTCTTAAACAGCAGCAGCACCTGGCGCGTACCTGCGTGCATTGCGCAACTCCTTCTCCTTATCCGCTTGCGACAATTTCCAAGGGCACCGCAAATGTCTCCAACAGGTAATTCTCGGTCACAGCAATCAGCTCCAGCTGTTCTTTGGATGCCGCCGCTATGGACAAGCCCGGCTGGACAATGAATACCCGCAGGCTCACAGGCTGAACAGCGGCTTTCTCGCGGATTCTGAGCAAATCCTCTTCGCTGCCGACTTCGTAGCGCGTGCCCTCTTTTCCTTTGTAGCAGCGCGGCTCGCGACGCATTAGGTGTGTGAAGAGATCGCGAGGCTTCTCCAGCCAGCGGATGCTGGTTTGCGCCTGCCCGCACAGTTCATAGAGCTCCTTGATGCGTGCGCCCGGCTCATCGCCCATCGCAAACTTGCAGTGCCAAAACTCCACCTCAATGTGATCGTCGCGCTCGGCGATTCCAACGGCGTCCGCTGCCTCCCCGTGATCGTCGTCGTCGAAAATCACCGCGAAGTCCCGTTTTTTCATCTCCTTGATGACCCGGCGTTGAATCGACTCGGGATTCCGCTCTATGCCTTGCGACTCAGCGCGGATCTTCGTTCCGGTCCAGTCCCAACGCTGGATGCGATTCCGAGGGAATGGCTCAGGCTGTTTTCGCAGAGCCACGTATTCGATTCCGGTAAGCGATGAGCCATCGGCAAACCAGAAGGTTGGCGGCTGTTCCTCAAAGAATTCCCGGAGGCCCATCGATCCGCCGCGGTAGCGGATGGTCACTTCGGCGCCATCCAGTGAGTGAACAGAGTAGTCAGGAGTGCCATCCTTCGCCGTTAGCCGCAGCTCAAAGGTTGCGCTCGCCAGTGCCGATGAGATCGCAAACTTGAGAGGTCCATCGTCTGTCGCATCGGGCAAAGTAATGTCGGCGTCGTGCCGGTAAATGGTAATACCGTTTATCTGGAACGAGAAGAACTGCTCAGGCTCCTTATAAAACATTGGCGGCCATTCCACTGCAATTGGCACTTTCTTCGGCCGCTCGGATACGAGTTCGGGGACCAACGTTCCCCGGAGCACTTCCTCCGGGTCGAGTTGCTCGTTCAGAAGTCTTGCGCCGACGGCCCGGCACCATGTCGTGAGCGTGAGGAGGTTAGCGGTCCTGTACGACCATATCCGGCCTTTATAAGAACAGCCGATGCTTGAGCGGTGCCCGTCTTCAAATCCCTGGCCGAATAAGTTCGCTTTGATGGCCTTCTGCTTTTGCGCTTCCGAAAGCGCGGGCTCCACATCGCTTCCGGCGCGCATGGTGTAACGGATCAAACGGCCAAGCTGTTCAAGCAGTCCCACGTTCAGCAGCTTCAGCCGGTTAACCCCGGCCAGGCAGCGGAAGATTTTGGGGCCGCGTATTTGCTCCACGTCGCCGCCCGCGATTGCCTTGGCAAGATCCTTGAAGAAACCGGCGTTGCTGGAATTGTGAATGAACAACAGGCCTCTGGCGCGATCCCAATGCAAAACATACAGCTGCCAATCCCAGTTGTGGATCTCATCAATCTGCGCCCATTCCACCGAGACCCGACGCGTCGTGACGATTACGAGCGTGTTTTCCTGCGGATTGAGCGTGTGATACACCTTGTCCAGCGAATCGAACGCCGGAATTCCTTCTTTGAAGTTTTCCGGCGTCCACTCCGCGCATTGCGTGCGGTAAACCACAGTGCTCATGGCCGGGCGTACGTTGCGCAATGTGATTTCTTCGGGCAACTCTTCGAAGCCGCCGAGAAATTCCCAGAGACTGAACTCGCCTTCCGTAACGCGCTCGTTCATAAGCGGCAAGAGCGTGTTCCAGTCGCTGTCATACTGGTAGAGCCGCTTCAGCTCGTCTTTGACGTCCAGATCCGCGATGTTGGCGATGAACGTGGCATTGCCCAGGTGCGGCTTGGTCCTGGTAAATCTGCCGACCAGTTGCAATGTGACCGCGAGGGTCTTCCGGATATCGTGGAACGCCGCGATCTTCAGCTCCGGCAGATCGAACCCCTCCCCCAGCATGTCAACGCATACGGCAATGCGGGACTCACCCGATAAAAGCTCCCTCCGAATCTCCTCCCGCTGCGTCTTGGACGTTATCCCAGTATGAATCTGGACAGGATTGAATTCGGGGTATTTCTGGTAGCACTTAAAGACTTCCTCTGCACGCTTGATACTCGCAACGCGGGCCATAAGGATGTGGCCCAAAGCCTCATCGGCACGAAGCTGAGCGACGGCGGCGTCGGCGATGGCCGTGTCCTTCTTGGCCGGATCGAATTCCATGACGGGTTTGAATTGAATCTGCTTGAAGTAACCTTGTTCCTGGGCGTGACGGAGAGAAAAAGTAAAGATCCGTTTTCCGCCGACAGGTTCGTCGTCATTCCGGAACGGTGTCGCGGTGAATTGTATGATCCTGTTTGTTGCGAACGCATCCTTAAACTCCTTCCACGTCGGAGCTGCCACATGGTGGGCCTCGTCGATAAACAGGCAGGGACAAAGTTCCGCCATGCGCTGCATCACTTCAGGCGCGCACTGGCTCGCCAGCGGCATCGTGGTGACAATGACGTTGCATTTGCGAAAAAAGGAATCCACCTGCCCGGCGTCGGTGGGCCGCCGGTTTAATACGCCCACCACGGGGTACCGGGCATGTTCCAGAACGACCTGGAACGCCGGGGTCTTAAGCAGGCCAAGGAGTAGAAATTTCTCGGATATCTGAGTACGGAGTGCGTCAGTGGGAACCACGACCATCAGGCGCGGGCAGCGCTCCGCCACAAGAATCGACAGCATGGTCTCGGTCTTCCCCACGCCTGTCGGAAGCACGACGGTTGCAGGATCAACGTTAATGGTCCAATGCGCCTGCACCGCGTAAATTGCACCAATCTGGGGCGGCCGGAGGCCTTCTATCTGAAGGTCGGTATTTTCGCGCTTGTATCGGAAAGCATCGGTCCAAGATGCAAGGGCAGCAGCCGCTTGCGCTTCATAGTCCGCCAGCCCAGCCAGCTGAGGTAATGGCTCGGGATGCTTTATCCACTTGGCGCCGGTAAGGTCGAGAATGGAAGCAGTAGATAGGGCAATCTGTGCGTCGCGCAGCCGTAAAGCATGAGTGCGTTCGGGACTTGGCTGAGCCGAATTCGTCAAGAGCAGCACAGGCGGCGATCCATCTGAGGGTGTGATCGTGAAACCACGCATCCGGCCTTGCTCTAATGCCTCAACGGTAGCTCTCCCGCTCCACGGCGGTACGGCAATCTGCTGGACGGTGTTTCCGTTCTCTCTCACATCCACACGCAACAAGGGTGGCAATGTCACCTCAATGGTGACGGCAACAGCGGCGGTTGTCAGAGGCGCGGCTGAATTTCCCATGTGTTCCCATGTCATGAATGCGGCCGTAGGTATGGTTAAGCCGTGGTGAGCTGGTTAAGTCCCACCCAAGCCCGGCTCACGGCTTCGGTAACGAACACGGCGTTCTGCTTGCCGGTACTGTTGGCCGCTTCGCGGGCAACGTCCCGTACTTGCGCGCTGGTAAGATTTCCGGTGCCGTTATATTCAGCCCACGGCATGTGATAGGTCTTTCCGTCATCTGATTTTATCCGGCGGGAGAACCCCTTCTGCTCCATCGCTGCGTGTAGCTTCTCATAGTCGGTCCATTCGGCCTGATGAAGTTCAACGCGGACCGTAAAGTTAGCCATGATATTTCCTTCCATTTTTTGGTAAATGCCCCTTAAGTCAGACTTAGCGAGCGGTACGCATCGGTCCACTCCAGCCGGGTAGTAGTTCCTAGGAAGAAACGCAGGAAGGTGTCGTAGACCAGCCGGCGCATCATCTTGCCACGCGAGGAAGTGATGTTCTTGATTAACTCCTGGTATTCCCCGAGACCCAGTGGATCTTCGCTGGGCACTTTCAGCAGCGCAATGAGTTTCTCAAGCGCACCTTCGAGCATCGTCATGTTGTTCCGGTTGCGGACATAGCCACAGGCAGCGGCGAACCCCGTCAGGAACGTGCCTCCTCCGGAAAAGTAAAATTTCTTGCCAGGTTCATCGGAGTAGACCAGCAGCATCAAGGGATGAATATCCTGGGCAACGCGCCGGAGCATGGTCACAACATCCGCAATGTCACCTACGTCAACGCCGGTGGCTGTGTAGCCGCTGTCCTTCTCAAGCAGGTCTTCTGCGATCTCTTTCTGTGACGTCTGGGCGTTGTTGGTGATGAACGCTTCCGCCGCAACTGCAATGTCAGACGCTGCGAACTGGTCCCTTGGCTTTTGGATTTTGCCGGTAGCTTCGATATCGTGGGTGTCCCGGAACACCTTGACGTTTGCAGCGGCCTCAATTTCGTCGATCAAGGGCCTCCGCATGATTTCCAGCTGCACCTGAAGGCTCATGCGGCGCTGCGCGGTATTAAAGGTCACCATGTAGTGCAGTAAGCCTTCCAGGTCAATGTTGTAGTAGATCTCGTAGCGGATCGTCCTGCTCAGCAGGCTCCGTACCGCCTGGTCTGGGCTGCCGAGCTTCTCAATGAAGGGCCGAAAGTAATCCCAGGCCTCTATGGTGATGCACCGGTCGCCGATGAGCTTTTCACGATGCAACGCCAGGAGCACTGTGGTGGAATAGCACCAGGAGCGTTGCAGGCCATCGATAATGCTGTAATTGATCTCCGCCTCATCGAGCGACTTAATGCGGCCGCTCAGGTTCCGTAAAGCTGCGATCTTGACCTCCGGCATTTGCGCGCCCTGGATAAAGTCGCGCATCAAGCGCCGGTAGATGGGGTCGGCAATATGATCGAAAGGAGGACGCTGGGAGAGGTTATCTTTGATTGAGGTGCGCTGGAGGTACGTCGCAAGGCTTTCCTCCACGTGGGCAATCCTCGCTGTGGTCTTCTCGTCCACGACCTCGGGCGCAACCGGCTGAATCGGCACCAGCGGTGTCAGCAAATCGGAAAAGCCGATCTCAGCTAGCTCTTCGGATAGGCGGACAATGCGGTTCTTCAGCGCCTCCTGGCGTTCGAACTTCTTTGGAGGCGGGGTGGGTTTGGGGCGTCTGCCGCGTGGCATCTTCGTCTCCTTCTCGCTGGTGAGGTTTAGTAAAGGAAGAGTGGCGGGGGTTTCTTCGGTAGCAGCTACCTCAGCCACAGATGGCGGTGTTTCCATATATTCTCCTCTGGCCAAGCGGCCTGTATCCAGAGAAGAACATAATTGGCTCGCAAAAGTCAAGCCTATTTTATTGTAGAGCCAATTATATTCCTGAGCCAATTTTAAAAAGTTGCAGACTTTGTGCTGTAAGACTCAGAAAATAAAGCTTCTGCTTCGTAGATTGCCCCCTAGAACCGGACCGCTCTGCCGCTCAGATGCCGAGAGAGGCACGTCCGTGGTGGGTGATGGGCCTTACATTTCCGCCCAGCGGCAGCAGGATGGTGTGGAACCACATCACATCCAGGCCGTCAATCTCGTCAGCTAGCGTCTTCTTCCGCACCAGCGTGGGCGATACAGCCGGCCGCCCGATGTCGTACTTCGTTCCGCTGTCGTGGCTTTTCACTCCAGACTGCCTCCCGTTGCGCACTTCGAACCTTCGAACGGCATTTCGCGCAGGGAAATAATCCCGCAAAGTACGGCGAGTGCCAGACCTCATTTGTCTCGGGATAGTACGTGTTGGAAACCGGCCGGTGGATCAATGTCGTCTTGCAGCGCGGGCATGGTATACCCTGGCACAAACAGCGCACGCTGATTTTTCCCTCCCCTCGGAAGCGGTCGCCCCAAGACAAGTTCATGGCATCGGTGCTGCCGTTAAACTCGCCGCAGACATCGCACCGTACATACCCGGGCGGAAGCGGCAGTTGGTCCTCGGGCTTCAGGCAGGCCGCCAATGCGGCTTTGCCAACAAGCGGCAGGGACAATAACAGGGCAACGAACCTCCTGCGGTTCAGCATGCGATGCACTCCTCGTGAAGTGCATCAAGAGCAGCAGGCAAAGAAAAACCGCCTCACAAGCATCAAGGCGGGGGACGGAGACTATCGTTGCGACTTCGTTTTGTCGCCACATCTGGCCTTGCGGCCTGAGCCACCGTGCCGTCTCCGGGCCGGTTGGCGTGCCCACTGAGCAACTCTTGATGCCAAACTCAGTGTAGCCCACACTGCCCTCCCGGTCAATTGGTCAATTTGCCTCGTGGCGACACCCCCAGGGGCCCAGCAACGAGCAGCGCTGACCCGGTGATTGAACGCACGAACAAATTTCTCACTGCTGGCTGCCCCGCGGCTGGACCTGGAGAACTATCCGCATCTGCCAGTGGCCGAAGTACAAACCACGCAGGCCGCCGACTACATGGCTTTGCTCTCCGCTCAACCAGCCAGTTTGGCGGAGATATCCATGGGCGAGGTGACGCGATGAGCAACCCATCGAGCGTTGCCCCCACCGACACGCCGCAGGTGCTGCTGGAACATCACCTGAAGCAGCTGCGGCTGCCGACTTTCCTGCGCGAGTACGACAAAGTGGCGCGGCAGTGCGCCGCCGAGAGCGTGGACTATCCGCGCTACCTGCTGCGTTTGACGGAACAGGAACTGCTGGACCGCGAACGGCGGGCAACCGAGCGCCGCATCCATCAGGCTCGCTTTCCGGTGGTCAAGAGCCTGACACCTTCGAGTTCCTTGCCATCCCGGCGGTCTTGATGACTGGGAGAAGGAGAAAGCGCGTTCATTTCCAACGCCTGAGAATCTTATCTAAGCGTCTCCATGGTCGAGAGATCCTGGAGCAATACGTATAAGTTCGTTTCGCGAAGACCGGTTCGGTAAATGTTGGGAAACACGTAGCAGCAAGAGCCTTGGCCGAGCCCGGATGTCCTCATCAGGCCAGCGGCGATTCGGGTCGGCTTCTTCGTCACGCGATCTTCGATTCCCAATTTCTTAAACAAGCCCCTATCCTTCTCATTGACCTGTGACCAAGGCCTGTTCTGATACGATCCGCGACCAAAAGCGGTGGGGGCCGTCCAAGTAACAATGGTCCTTTTGCGCCGGCGAAGTATTGTGTTGCTTACGGCATGTGCAATGCTGGCCTTGGCCGCGCTCTCAAACGCGCAGTTGCCGTCAGAGCCACACGTTAAAGTTGAGTTGATCTCCGAACAGGCGGCCTCTCCGCCAGGCCAGCCTCTGTGGGTGGGTCTGTTGTTCCGACTGGAGCCAGGTTGGCACATCTATTGGCAAAACTCAGGGGATTCAGGTGAGCCGCCCAAGGTCCAATGGGAGCTGCCCATGGGATTTGTGGCCGGCTCGATTCGCTGGCCGCAGCCAATACGTCTCGGAGGCGGATCGGTTGTAGATTACGGCTACGAAGGCCAGGTGCTACTGATGGCTCCCATTCAGGGGTCGTCAAGTCGCAACGCGACATCGCTTCCAAGCCTCTCTGCGGATGTGAGATATATCGTTTGCCGCGACGTGTGCATCCCCGGGAGAGCTCACATTAAGCTGTCAAGTCCTGCAGGGGCGGACTGGGCTCCTTGGCGCGCGCTTTTCGAGCAAACACGGGCGCAGCTTCCAAAGCCTGCGCCTGTCAGTTGGAAAATGACCGCAGTGTCGGCCAAACAGCATTTCATATTGTCGGTGCAGGCGAGGTCGCAAGTAGCTGGCGCGAGCTTTTTCCCGCTCGAGCCGAGCCAGATCGACAATTCAGGCCCGCAGGAGTTTGCACTGACTCACAATGGATTTCGCCTCACGCTGCAGAAGTCGGACCAGTTAACAAAGCCGATTACCAATCTGAGAGGCCTTATAGTCCTCGGACCGGGCCACGCATTCGAGGTCTCGGCTCCCGTCGTTTCGCGATAGGTGAGAGCAACTGGGTGAATTTGGAAGAACGTTAGATGATGGCTGGGGTTAAGAGGAGGCGGGGAGGCATGATAGAAATGAGAAAACGGTTTGCTCCATTCACAGTAATCGGATTCACTTTGATCGCGTTGTCGCTCGGGTGGGCGGCGCGAGTGGGGGAACCGGCGCCCGACTTCACAGCAACAGATACAAATGGCAAAGTCCATACGCTTTCCGAATACCAGGGCAAATTTGTGGTCCTGGAATGGACAAACCGCGGCTGCCCTTACACGCAGAAGCACTACAACAGCGGAAACATGCAGCGCCTGCAGCGTGAATGGACCAGCCGGGGCGTGGCCTGGCTCACGGTAGTTTCGTCTGCGCCGGGTAAACAGGGTTACGTCACCGCATCCGGGGAGAATGCTTATCTCAAGCAGGCTAACGCCGCACCCACAGCCGTTCTGCTGGATCCTGCCGGCACCCTGGGTCACCTCTACGACGCGAAGACCACACCCCATATCTTCATCATCAACCCTAAGGGGGTTTTGATTTATAACGGAGCGATTGACGACCGGCCGACCACCGACCTTGGAGACGTAAACGGCGCGAAGAACTACGTATCGCTCGCCCTCGAAGAGGCCACATCGGGCAAGCCTGTTAGCAACCCAACATCACGTCCTTACGGGTGCTCAGTCAAGTACGCAGACTAACCTTCGATCCAGTGACTTGATGTTTGCGGGCGAAAGACCCGCACGGATGGCGTTCTAGAAACGGGGTTCGAGGAGAACGGAACCCAAGCAGCGCTCCGTAACACCACATTTCCTCCAACAGGACTTGGGGACCGCGTCGATGGGAGTACGTCCCGGCACATATAGTCACGGTCGCACGTGGCTCGGGAATAGCTCTCTGGACGGCCAAGATGCCGTTCTAGGTCGAAGTCGTCTCAATTAGGCTGGTTCACCAGAAGGCGCCAAACGAGACAGGAAAGCGGGCAACTTCCGGATGGCTGACAGTTCGCCCAGGGCTTCGTCTGTAGCTTCCCATAATCAGTTTCCGATGTCGCGTGGAGAGACAGAAAAGAGAGAGCAGGAGTTCCCCGCTCTCTCAATCGCGGCTCATGTGCCGCGGGCTACAGGCCGTTGGCGGTTGCTATCTTCGCGGGCGATCATTGTGGCCCCACAGGCGGAGTTAGGAATCGGCTGAAGCGCAGTCGCTGCTGAAACAGTTCTCGAACATTTTCCGGCAGGACTACCCTCGGCGTATCGTTGGACTTCTCTTCCTCGGCGCAGTGATCACGGGCGATCTTGAACACCACCCCACAGCCGTACGGGGGGCTGCATGACAAGTCTCCGGCGTCTGATGCCGTGCCGTAGAGGTTGCGCACATCGTCCTGGAGCAGACCCGCGTTAGGATTCGCTCCGTCCGCCCCCCCGGTGAAGGTGTAGAGGACAGTCTCTTTGCCGGTTGGATCCAGCTTGAACACCACCCCACAGCCAACGCCGCCACAGGAGCCGCTGAAGTCGCCCCCAAGGTATGTCGTGCCGTAGAGGTTGCCCACCTCGTCCCGGATCACACCTGCGAACGTCTCTGCTCCGTCCGCGCCTCCAGTAAAGCTGTAGAGCACGGTCTCTTTGCCTCTCCTATCCACCTTAAACACCACCCCGCACCCCAAGCCGGAGCATCCGCTTAAATGGCCCCCGTTTCCGCTCATGCCGTAAAGGTTGCCCTCGTTATCCCGAACTAGTACCTAGTTGCATAAGTTAGAGTATGACATTTTAGGTCGTTTCTGAAAGACGGTTTGCTTGCTCCACTCGAAGGGATGAGCCGACTGGTTGTAGGCGGCAATGAAGTCATCGATATGG
>Ga0116111_1000428_pt1 | contig 34673 bp, 26 predicted proteins | sample June2015DPH_8_10_FD_89720 | JGI IMG/M metagenome (GOLD analysis project Ga0116111, IMG submission 89720) | Peatland microbial communities from SPRUCE experiment site at the Marcell Experimental Forest, Minnesota, USA - June2015DPH_8_100 | ecosystem: Environmental > Terrestrial > Soil > Wetlands... | reverse complement strand
GCGATTGACCGATTCATAGCCGCATACAACAAAACCGCCACGCCCTTCGAGTGGACGAAACGCGAGATTCGCAATGTGCATCCCCATTTATCTTACGCTAATCTACGCAACTAAGTACTAGGCCGTTCTTGTACAGGTACTGATTCTCCTCCTGCTCTGGATCGACGTAGATCGTCGCCTCCGCGATATTCTTCCCAATTGTGGCCCTCAGCGTAGCGCGAACACCGGCCTCTGACCCTTGTACCGTGACAAACCGCCGCATGATTTGACTACCATGCGCCTTGCTGATTTTGAATTCCGTGTTGCCGACAATGCCAAGTTTTGCATTGCTTGAAGACAACCGCACGAGGCTACCGGGACCGAACTTGCTAATGTCAATCCGTACTTCAACACTGTAGCGTTTACCGACCGTCACATGGGCTGAATCGGGGTACAAGCAAAACCCATTCGGCGGCGGCTCCACTTGTGCATTCGGTTCCTGGCCGAGATTCTGGACTTCCTCCGCCTCGGACTCCGCGATCTCGTTAAGAACCTTGAATGCGTCGCGGTACCTGGTCCGTTCCTCATCATCAATCTGGCTCCGCACCTCCTTCTGGTGCCGCGATTCCTCTTGGACAAGCTGATCGATGCGCATCTCGATTGCAGCGATCACGGCTTTGCACACTGGATGGCTCCGGTTTAGCCCCTCCCTTTTTTCATCGAGAACAGGTTCCTCAATTGCCAGAAGGTCCCGGAATCGGCCGAATGAGACCTCGCCGAAAAGGCGGGCAGCCAGCGGTTCGCGATCGTACTTGAACAGGGACATATCCAAAACAACTCGTAGTCGTCAATGATAAGAAGACCGCCTTGCCGGTCGTCTCCCTCCTGCCGTAGCTCTTTTTCAGCGCGCGAGATCGAAAGACGGATGGGAAACTCCCCGTAGTTCTCACACGAAACCCAGAACTGCTCATTGACTCGTTCCTGTCCTTTCGGCACGGAATATCGCAACCGCCGCTTCTTCTTCTTCTCGTCCACATCGATCAGCAAGACGGTCCTTGAAGGATTGGTCATTATCTTTCTGAGACGCCAATGCTCTACAAGGGCAGGGTGGACCGTGTCAAAGCGAGGGACTTTCTGGCCTTTGTCTGGATCAGCCCGAAAGTAAGCAGCCGTGCCGTTCTTGAGAATGCCATGTTGCCTTCGCATCTCCTCAGTTGCCGGTTTGGGATCGTCAAGTTCCCCTTTCAGCGAGTCCCCTTCCAGATAGATACGGAGATTAGTGAAGCTGTCGTCCTTGAACGAGCAGATGCGTCCGTCCGTCATGCCAGCAAGAGCGTTTTTCGCCCCTGTGCCAAAGAACCCCGTAACCGACTTGCCGTCCTTCAGTCCACTGGTGGCCGCTCCATATTTGCGAAATGCGGCGGAGATATCGTCATGAGACATACCCTCGGCAAAGTCACGCACTGTGAACAATCCGCATGAACCCTCCTTCCGATAGAGTATTTCTATCAAGCCTTCGTGTTGCGCCTTCTTCTCTTCGAGACGCCTGTAACTATCGTCGCTGTTAGTGAGTAGTTCCAGGAGTGCGCGGATTGCGTTTCCCTGCGTGCCAGCCCGAACGAGTCGAGCAATCAGTCTTTGATCGGCCTGTATGTCAAACTTTTCCATGGCCTTACTCCATTCCCAAAAATCGCGCAAAGCGCTGGCCCAGCCAGTCCATAAACGCAACTGCTTCTTTTTCTTGAAGGTCTGTTGCCATGGCCTTTAGTTTAGTCAGATTGTCTAGAAGGACTCGGCGGTCCGAATCGAGCGTTCCCTGCAAGACGTTACAACACTCTGCCTCCGATATCCTGTCTCGTTCCCCCTTCAAGAACTTCGCGTATGCTGGTGCCGCCTTTACTTCCCCGAGGAGTTTCTCGGAACGCCGTGTTTGTGAGAACGTCTTCTTGGCTGGCCGGTAATCCTTCTGCAATGTCTGTTTTGCCAACTCAAGTTGCTTTCGGCCACGCTCCGTGAATCCGAAGCCTTGACTCGTCTTCCCAATCAGCCATTGACGATCCTTGTCCGTGCATCGACGTAGCGCCTTGTCCACCCGTATTGCATCAGGATGGGCCCGGGTAGGCCAGAAGGGAGAACTTACTCGGGAAAAGCTTGAACGCAGCCATAACTATGTGTTCCAGCGATAGATCAACCCCACTTTCCTCGACTGCACCGACCGACAGGAGGACAAGCCAATCCAAGTTGACGCCGTCATACAGATGAGCAGGATATGCTTTCAGCCCATCCAGCGAGCTGTGTTGCATTGTCATATTTTTTCCCTCGTGGGGCACATACCTTCACCGGCGCCTTTCTCTGCTGCGAAGGCGGCGTGGTCGGGTGCCCCATGCTAGCACTTCCCATAAACCTCGGGTGCCCCGTTCTAGCCCGGTTTTGGCTAGGGCGGGGCAAGTTCCAAGACAAAATCCTGTGCCGTCCCCGGGGGACTCGGCTCTTTTTTGCCTCCCACCCACCGTTGAAACCATGAGCTATCATCTTTCGCGCCCGAGGCGCTGGGGTTGCGTCCAACTGCCTTCATTCCCATTCCGGGAGGGGAAGCAAAATAGGAGCGCCAATTGCTACTTTCGTAACTTGACCGCGTTGTCGAGCCGACCCATACTCTGGTTGTAGGGCAGGATCCGCCGCGCCCGGCGCTCCTGTCCATTTGTGTTTATGGAGAAGCAGTTGTCAGTAGCCAGTTGCCAGTTGCCAGTACCCACCCTGTCGCCAAAACAGGGCGACAAGGGTGGGGCACCCGCACGCAAAGTTCATCCAAGATCGACTGCAAGTCCTTATTCCGGAATATCTTACCTGCAACTCCCGTCAGATCAATATTTTACGGGGAGACGCGCAAGGCATTAAAAACATGGGACTTGCGTCTCGGCGTAAGTGTCACGGAATCAATATTTTGCGAGGAAACGTGCAAGATATTCAAAACATGGGACTTGCGGCGTGGCTTAAGCGCAATGCATTCAATATTTTGCAAGCAAGATATTGATAACAAATATTTTATATTTTGACGGGGGGCCTGATGGATCTTCCAATCTGTGAGCACATCAAACCTGGCGGCGCGCGCTGCGGCTCGCCGGCAGTACGCGATCATAAATATTGCTATCACCACGCGGGTTTGCGGAAAGCTGTGCCAGCCACCAATCTATTTGTGTTTTTGGCCAACCCTCATTCCCAGGACGACCCTTACGCGCAGTTCGAGTTGCCGTATCTGGAGGATGGAGCGGCGATCCAGATTGGGTTCATGCAGTTGATCCACGGTGTGGCGCAGCAGCGGCTTGAGCAGTGGCGGGCGAGGATGATTCTGTCGGCTTTGCACGGCGCCGCGGCCAACCTGAGGCAGATGGATGCGGCGACGGCATCGTGCGAGAAAAAAACAGTAGTCAGTAGTCAGTAGCCAGTAGTCAGTTAGGAAGAACGCAAGGAAGCGAGACGAGAGCGCTGATGAGACAAGAACCGCAGATCCCTCCGCTTCGCTTCGCTCCGGTCGGGATGACAAAAAACAATAGCCAGTAGTCGGTTAGGAAGAGCGCAAGGAGGCGAGAGGAGAGTGCATGAGGGTTTGTATGAAAATCCCCGCCCTAGCCAAAAGAACACGGAGAACCGCAGGTCCCTCAACTCGCTGCGCTCGCTCGGGATGACAAGAACGGGGCACCCATCAAGAGCGGCTTGGGGCTGCCGTTCGCCCGGCCCTTTCCGGCGTAATACAATCGTCTGTGGCTTCCCACATGGCAGCTTCTGAAACCATCGATCATCCGGCCGCGACCAACTCCGGCGATACCGCAGCGGCGGTGATCCAACTTCAGGAACTCCGCCACCAGTACGGAGATCGGACCGCGCTGGCGGGCGTTTCCTTCGACGTGCGTGCCGCCGAGATCTTCGGCCTGCTCGGCCCTAACGGCAGCGGCAAAACCACGACCTTCCGCATTCTTTCAACCCTGATGGTGCCCTCGGGCGGACGCGCCCTGGTCATGGGCCACGATGTGGCGCGCCAGCCTGGCGCGGTGCGCCGCTCGATCGGCGTCGTCTTCCAGGAGAAGAGCATCGACATCAAGCTGTCGGCGGAAGAGAACCTGATGCTGATCGGCCATGTTTACGGCTTGCGCGGCGCCGCCCTGAAGAAGCGCGTTCGCGAAATGCTCGGGCGGGTTGGTCTCGGCGACCGCGCCAAAGAAAAAGCGGAGACGTTTTCCGGGGGCATGCAGCGGCGGCTGGAACTCGCCAAGGGGCTGCTGCACCATCCCTCGGTGTTGCTGCTGGACGAGCCCACCACCGGACTCGATCCGGGCGCGCGCCGCGATTTGTGGCAGTACCTGCATATTCTGCGCGATGAAGAACGCGTGACCGTGCTGGTCACCACCCACCTTATGGAAGAAGCCGAGGGCTGCGATCGTCTGGCGATTTACGCCAACGGCAGCGTCGTCGCGTTGGGCACGCCTGCCGAATTGAAGAGCGAGATCGGCGGCGACGTCATACTGCTGGAGTCGGAGCAGCCCGATTCGCTGGCGCAACGCATCGCACAGCGCTTCGGATTACACCCCACGGTGCTGGATCATCAGGTGCGTTTGGAAATCGAGGCCGGACACCGCTTCGTTACCGACGTGGTCGAGGCATTCCCGGGCGAGATCGAAGGCGTATCCGTACACAAACCGAGCCTGGAAGATGTGTTCATCCGCCGTACCGGCCACCGCTTCTGGACCGAAGAGAATGACGGCAGCGCCAAAGGCAACGCGAAATAGCCGTCGCACTCAGGATAGTTTGCAGGTCATCATTGACCGGGAAGTTTCGCGAGTTTTGCAGCCCGCTCCTCAGCCCGATACTGGTTCTCAAACTGTCCTTGCCGCTGGTACAGTTTCGCCAGATGCGACCAGGCGTCGGCAGATTCCGGCGCAAGTTGGACGGCCTCCTCCTGGAAGGAAGTGGCCTGCTTGAGGTCGCCGAGAGCCCCCCAAGCGGCCGCGCGACCCTGCGCCACGTTGAATCTCAAACAGCCTTCTCCGGTTGCCGCAAGGGCGTCAGCGGGAGCGCTGCGGATCGCCTTATCGAGTGCCTGCAATGTTAGCTTGGGCTGCTGGATATGCAAGTAAAAACGCGCCAGGTTGATCTGTACCAGGTCAGGTCTGGACGATAGTTTGCCGGCTTGTTGCCAGGCATGGATGGTCTCGGGGATTCGCCCTTCTCGCTGGTAAAAGTTGGCCAGTGTGGTCCACGCAACCTCGCTAGGCTCCAGAGAGATTGTCGCAAGGTATTCCTGTTCGGCATCGGAGCGGCTCCCCATGGCGTAGAAAATGTTGCCCCGAAGCCAATGCACGAAGGGGCTGTCGGGAAAAACCAGAAGCGCGCTGTCCGTTGCCGAAAGCGCCTCGGAAGTACGGCCAAGCGCGGCGAGCAGACTGGCGGCGTTGGCCGATTGATTGAACGACCCGGCGGCAGAATAGTCGAGTGGAGCGGCCGGCAGAGTCGCGGTTGCGCACTCCACTGGAAAGCGCTGAATCAGACTTTCCGTCTCTGGCTTACGGCGCACAAAGACCGCGGAGATCTCGTCCAGGTAAACGGGCCGCCAGCCACGACTGTCGCAAAAGCCCTTGAGCTGCACCAACTGGACGCCATCAAAGCGCGCAAGCGGAAGAATGATGGTGTTGATGTTGTAGCGGTCCGCTTCCTGCTGCCAAGCTTCGGAATCCGGTGAGAGCTGGAGCAACTGGCCGGCTCTTTGCATCCGTGGGATTCCGAAGAGCGTGTCCCGGCCGTCGATATAGTCGCGCCGCCGCGGGCCGAGTTTCCAGGTGAGGTAGCTGCCTTCGTCGTAGGTGTTGAAGAGCTCTCCGGGTAGGTTCTCGCGCTCGATGAACTCCGCCGCGCGTTCCGGGAACCACCAGCCTAATCCGGCGCCAAATGTCGATTCATCCACAACTCGAACGTAGTGACGGTTGGTGACCAGGTCGAAAGAGCGCAGCAAGGCAAGCGCTGCAAGCAAGCAAACCGCGGCCCATGCAGCGGTCGAACGCATCCGTGGCCGCCGAATCCTGGAGCCAAATTCGACGATCGCCGCAGTCAGAACTGGTCCGCCGACTATCACCACCACGCACGCAAATACCGCTCCCATGCGAACATGGTGCACCGGCGGGTAGGTTGCGGTCAGCAGCACGATTGCCGCTCCCAACTGACGCCTCAGCAAAGCCAGCACCGCGGCGACCACCGCAATGGCCAGCAGCAGATAGATTGCGCCTCGGGTCTGCCTCAGCGAAAGTGCAGTGCTGAAAGCGGTCGAAGTCATTGGCACACTGCTCCATTCGCCGATATTCAGTTGCTGCTGCCCCGCCGCGCGCTGTTGCCGGATTAACGCCCGATAGATTCCCCAGCCCCAAGGATTCGCCAGCGTTACCAGTGCCGTCGCCGCCAGCCATCCCCATGCGCGCCGAAGTCGCCGCAGGGCAGCGTGGCGGCGGACTTCACCGAAAATTGTTTCCGCTAGTTCCACACCAACGTAGGCGAGTATCAGAGCCAAGCCCGCGGCAAAGCCGAAGTGCAGATTGACCCACGCCACCATCAGCAGTGACAACAACCAGAGGCGCGCTTGGCCAGTTTGATAGTTCTCCCAAAGCAGAGACAAAAACGCTGCGAAAAGCACGACCGTAAACATGTCGGCGCGCGGCGTGGTGCGCCAAGCAATCAGCGGCACCGCAAGGATGGCTATTCCGGCGCTGACCGCGGAGCCTCGGCGCAATAGCAACGTGACTGTAGCAACACAGGCCAGGGCGCCAATCCAGGAGATCAGGGCATAACCGCCGAGCAGATAAACGGCATAGAGCACCAGCCCGGAGCCGACCGGATAAATCCAGGGCTCGCCTTGCGCGGTGTAGGAGAAAACATCCGTCGAAGGCACGCTGTGATGTTGGGCAACCCAACGTCCCGTCGCCAACTGCCAGCCCAGGTCAAAATCTGAAACCGTGCGCAGGCCGGCCAAGAACGCATAGATAATGGCAATTGCGGCGAGAATCAGGAACAAGCGCCGGTCGAGCCGAAAAGTACCCGTCGCCGACGTATCTGCCGTGGTCAAGTTCACTGCTGCGACGGGGGCACTCATGCGCTTAGTTGGCAGTCATCGTAGCATAGAGAAGATTGCAAAATACTCCTGTTAGTATAGTGTGTGTCCTGAAGTCCGCCTGATTGTGATCGAACGTCACGTTCGATGTTCTTGCAGGCCCTGAAACCCGTTCATGGCAACCCCAACTACGGCCCTTCCCGCGACCACCTCCAGCAGCAACGCCGGTTTGCTGCTGCCGTCGTTCTCGCTGTGGTGGCGCGAAATTGTACGCTTCTACCGGCAGCGCGCGCGTGTGGTGGGCGTCATCGCTTCGCCGCTGCTCTTCTGGCTTGTGATTGGCTCCGGCTTCGGTACCTCGTTTCGCTCCAACGGGACGGCCGGTGGGCAACACTATCTCGACTATTTCTTCCCTGGCGCTCTCATCATGATCGTGCTCTTCACTGCCATCTTCACCATGATGTCGGTGATTGAGGACCGCAAAGAAGGCTTCCTGCTCTCCGTCCTGGTGGCGCCGGTGAGCCGCTCTGTCATCGTGCTGGGCAAGGTGCTCGGCGGCGCAACTCTGGCGACCGCGCAAGGACTCATTTTCCTGGTCTTCGCTCCCGCGCTGGGCGTGCATTTCACGTTCGCCAGTTTTGGACTGACGGTATTGGCGATCTTTCTGGTGGCATTTTCGTTGACGGCGCTGGGCTTCATCATCGCGTGGCCCATGGATTCAACCGCTGGCTTTCACGCCGTCATCAACCTGTTTCTCATTCCGCTGTGGCTACTATCGGGATCGCTGTTTCCGCTCTCCGGCGCGTCAATCTGGATTCGCCTGCTGATGCGCATCAACCCGTTGACCTACGGCACGGAGGCGTTGCGCTCGCTGCTCTTCCCCGGTTCGGCCTCAACCGGCCTTTCACTTGGCGCTAACTTCGCGGTGCTGGCGCTGTTCACCTTGATCATGTTCGCCTTCTCGTTCCTGGTGGCGAACCGCCGTACCACCAAGCCTGCGGCCTAATGCAAGCAAGCCTGACCTTCTATCCGGCTCTCAATGCCGTCCTGAACGGCAGCAGCGCCGTTTTGATCGGCTCGGGGCTCTATTTCATCAAGCGCGGCCGCCGCAACGCACACAAGCGGATGATGATCGCGGCGTTCGTCACCTCCACGCTGTTCCTCATCTCGTACCTTTACTACCATCTGGTGCTGCGGGCCGGCATCACCCATTTTCAGGGTCAAGGGCTGTCGCGGCCTTTGTATTTCACCATCCTGATCTCGCACACCATCCTGGCCGCGGTGGTCGTGCCGTTCATCCTCGTCACTCTGACGCGCGCGCTGAAGGGCAACTTCGCGCGGCACAAAGCCATCGCGCCATACACCTTCGCAATCTGGATGTACGTTTCAGTGACCGGTGTTGTGATCTACCTGATGCTGTACAAGATCTTCGTGCGCTGACCTGCGCCTCGGCGACACGAGAGATTGCCGACGGCACAGGCAAGAAAGTGGCGTGTGAATAAAGCTAGGCTGCTCTTGCAGACTTCTGCTGTGGTGTCTGGTTCAGGTCCGGTGCCAAGGTGTCCATCGGTGCGGCTGCCTGATGGATCTCGCGGTAGTGCTTGGGGGTGACTCCCGAGAGCCGGCGAAACACACTGGTGAAGTGGCTCTGGGTTTCGAAACCCACGTGGGTGGCGATCTCGGCCAATGGTGTCTGGCTCTTGCGCAACATTTCCTGTGCGTGCTCCACCCTCTGTCGCATAACGTATTGGTGAGGCGTGGTGCCGGTGCTCAGCTTGAACAGCTTGGAGAAGTAATACTGACTCATACCCACCACCTGCGCCAACTCCACCACCGCCAGTTCCTGGGCAATGTTCTCGCGTACGTGGGAAAACACGCGCTGCAAACGGCGAGGCGGCAAGCCGCCGACCACCTCGACCGGCGCGAGGGTTGCCCCCAGGTATGCATCCACCACCTCCTGTGCACGGTCCGGCTCCAACGAATGCAGCGCCAGCACCAGCACGTTCATGCCTTCCGCTTTAGCGCCGACGGCCGCCGAATAAGCGTCATGGCAGGAGGCGGCCCGAATGCCCGGTACCCGGTTCGCGGCCACGGAAGCTCCCACCACTCGACTGGTGATGATAATGCCGCGTTCCGCATTATGGCGCAGCACCAACATGGCCACCTGCTCGGCATAGTCGGCACTGCTGGGCGGCTGGACCGCCGAGGTTGCATCCATCACCTCATGTCCCGCTTCGACTAGCTTTGCCGCGATTCGCTCTTTAGCTGCCTGGCCTGCTTGATCGGATCCGATTGCGATGCGCACGTTTGCCCTCCTCCATTTGTCAGACTGGTTTTGATTCGCCGTACCGGCGGGCACGGGAAACAGGGAGCGCTGGCCGGTCGCACCCACGGGTTGTTCCAATAAACATTCCTGTAAACACCCTCAATGGTTCCGACAAAATGGCGGGATCTCGCGCCGTACAGGCGAACTTCGCGGTTGCCCATGCCGTTCTATAGGCTTCAATAGTCATAACCCAACATCGACCGATGACACGGTTACCTTGATTATTGGATGCGCAAGAAACAGCGCGCCCGTCCCGCGACACAACGTTCTGCGAAGAAATGAACTACGGTTAATGGTTCCACCCCAGCGAGGCACTTGGGAAGCGCCTTTCTGATTTGCAATGATATCAAGTACACGCCGCCACCAAGCCGCCGGGCGGCGCCCTTCATTTCATATTTACAATTATTTACAATCCGAAGGTTCTAACGCGAAGAGTCGCCACTCGCGATACACTGCGGGAACAGTAAGTTAGGGCAACGTCCGGCAATCCGAAAATGTCAAACTCTATGATCGGCAAGAATCCAGCGCCCGGCGGGCCGGGCATTGTGCCTCGCTGGACGCGAGGAGCTAAAGAAGCCGTGGGAACGGCATACGCCGTTTCCAGCCGCGTCTGGTACACCATGGCCGGCGGGGTGATCACCGAAGTCTATTACCCCACCATTGACACGCCGCAAATTCGTGACCTGCAATTTCTGGTTAGCGATGGCGAAACCTTCTTCCACGATGAGCGCCGGCACATGGCAACTCACCTGGACTGCTTCGGCACGTTCGGCCTGGGTTTCAAGGTCACCAATACGGACCCGGATGGGCGCTACTCCATCGAGAAGGTGATCATCGGCGATCCGCACCTGAGCTGCCTGCTGGTGCACACAAAATTCAATGTCGCACCCGAGTGGCAAGGACGGCTACAGCTCTTCGTTCTGTGCGCTCCTCACATGCAGATCGGCGGTTATCACAACAATGGACTGGTGATGAAGGAGCGCGGGCGAAGGTTCCTGATGGCCTATCGCGACGACGCTTTCCTGGCAATTGCGGCCACTGCGCATTTCTGCAAGGCATCATGCGGATACGTGGGCGTGAACGATGGCTGGACCGACCTGGCCCACAACTTCGAAATGAATTGGGAATACGACGCCGCCTTGGACGGCAATATCGCGCTCACGGCTGAAATCGATCTCTCTCGCGGCACCGAGTTTACTCTCGGCGTCGGTTTTGGCCATTCCGGCCACCATGCCGGCGCCACCCTGTTTCAGTCGCTAAGCATTCCGTTCGATCTAGCTCTAAACAACTTCGTCGATCAGTGGCAGCGCACCAACAAGCGCCTCGCCTTGCGGGACAAACTTGACCAGCGCGAGTCGAAGCTGTTCGCCCGCAGCGTCAACCTGCTGCTCGCCCATGAGGACAAGGTCTATCCCGGGGCCATGATCGCCAGCTTGAGCATACCCTGGGGAGAAGACCGAGGCGACGACGATCTGGGCGGCTATCACCTGGTATGGACGCGTGACTTGGTGAACGCCGCAACCGCATTGCTCGCCGTGGGCGACACCGCGACTCCGCTGCGCGCTCTGATTTATCTCGCCATCACGCAACGCGAGGATGGCGGCTTCTATCAGAATTTTTGGATCGATGGGCGCCCTTTCTGGATCGGGGTGCAGCTCGACGAAGTTTCCTTCCCCATCATGCTGGCGTGGCGATTGTGGAAAGCCAACGCACTCGGCAACTTCGATCCCTACGTAACCGTGGTGCGTGCTTGCGGGTATCTTATTTGCGAAGGACCGGCGACGCCCCAGGAGCGCTGGGAGGAAGCCGCAGGGTATTCCCCGTCCACACTGGCCAGCAATATTGCGGCCCTGATCTGTGCGGCCGAGTTCATCGAGGCGCATGGCGACAAGGGTAGTGCTGAATTTGTTCGTGCCTATGCCGACTTCCTTGAGTCGCACATCGAGAAGTGGACCGTGACCACTCAAGGAACGTTGGCGCCCGGCATCGCGCGGCACTATATTCGCATCAATCCGGCCAACAGCTCGCAGGGCGATCGCGGCGATGAGGATCCCAACGCTGGCGAGCTTGTGCTGGCCAATCAGCGTCCCGGAGATCGCTACCGGTATCCAGCCAACCAAATCGTCGACCCGGGTTTCCTCGAATTGGTGCGCTTCGGCGTCCGTAAAGCTGGCGATCCTCTCATTGAGGACTCCTTGAAAGTCGTGGATGCCGTGTTGAAGGTGGATACCCCGAAGGGGCCTTGCTGGAAGCGCTACAACCATGATGGATACGGGCAGCGCGATGATGGCGAGTCGTTTAACGGCTGGGGCGTAGGACGCCCTTGGCCTCTGCTGACGGGCGAGCGTGCCACCTACGAACTGGCGGCGGGACGCAACGTTGATCTTTACTTGCGCGCCATCGAGAATTTCACCACCGGCATCGGGCTTATTCCAGAACAGATTTGGGATGGTCCGGACATGCCCGACAAGTTCCTGACCCGCGGTGGCGCGACCGGATCGGCCATTCCTTTGATGTGGGCGCACTCTGAGTATGTAAAATTATTGCGCTCGGTTGTGGACCATCGGATATTCGACTTGATCGACCCGGTGGCGGAGCGATATCGCAACGATAAGCCACGGCGGGTAATCGAAGTATGGAAGATGAATCGGCAAGTCCGCGCAGTTCCCGCCGGAGGTTTGCTGCGGGTGCAGGCCTCTTCTCCATTTATGCTGCATTGGAGTGCCGACGAATGGAAGACGGTGCAGGAAACAGCGTCCACGCCGACTGCGGTGGGAGTGGAGTACGCGGACATCGAGGTTGCGCCCTCGCAAACGACGCCGTTGCAGTTCACTTTTTTCTGGCGGCAGGAGAGCGAGTGGCAAGGCACCAATTATCAGGTTAACGTTCAACCAGCAGCCCAAACTGTTAGGGACACCGGAAAGGCGGCAACGGGTGAGTAGCCAAGTGGAAGTCACCGCACCAGGAAAAGAGCAGGCGACCGCGACGGGGATGGCAACCACTATCGCAGTGGGTCCCAAAGACGGGTTCGACAACGAAGCCCTGGAGCAGCGTCAGCTCAACTGCCTGTGCATCAATACCATTCGTACGCTCTCCATGGATGCGGTACAGAAGGCCAACAGCGGACATCCGGGAACTCCGATGGCGCTGGCGCCGCTGGCGTTCACGCTGTGGAACCGCTATCTGCGTCACAATCCAAAAAATCCGCAATGGCCGGGCCGCGACCGCTTCATTCTCTCCAATGGGCACGCCTGCATCCTGCTTTACTCCATGTTGTACCTAACGGGCTACGATCTTTCGCTCGACGACATCAAGCAGTTCCGGCAATGGGGATCCAAGACCCCGGGACACCCTGAGTACGGAGTGGTTCCGGGAGCGGAAGCCACGACAGGCCCGCTAGGCCAGGGTGTCGGGAATTCCGTCGGCATGGCAATCGCCCAGCGCTGGCTGGCTTCGCAGTTCAACAAAGACGGCCACGATCTATTCGACTACCGCGTTTATGCCTTTTGCGGCGACGGCGATTTGATGGAGGGCGTGAGCAACGAAGCCGCTTCCATCGCCGGACATCTTGGACTCTCGAACCTTGTCTGGTTCTACGACAACAACCACATCACCATCGAGGGCAATACCTCGCTAGCCTTCAGCGATGACGTAGGCACGCGCTTCCTCGGCTGGCACTGGAACGTGCAACACGTGAGCAACGTCAACGATCTCCCGCAGGTGGATCGCGCCATCCAGACCGCGCTGAAAGAGACCGAGCGCCCGTCGCTGATCATCGTTGGCACCCACATCGCCTATGGCTCCCCTCATCGCCAGGACACCAAGGAAGCGCATGGCGAGCCTCTGGGCGCAGAAGAGGTCCGCCTCACGAAAATGTTTTATGGCTGGCCGCCCGATGCACAGTTCCTGGTTCCCGACGAGGCGAAGGCCTATATGGGCAAGGCCCTTGAGCGCGGGGCGCAGTGGGAGAAGGACTGGGACAGCCGCTACAACGCGTGGGCGAAAGAGTTCCCCGATCTCGCGAAGACCTGCCAGCAGATGCTCAATCAGGAATTGCCCGATGGCTGGGACAAGGACATTCCGTCGTTCCCTGCCGATGCCAAAGGTCTGGCCACACGAGAGTCAGGCGGCAAGGTGCTGAACGCAGTGGCGGAGAATGTGCCGTGGCTGCTGGGAGGTGCGGCTGACCTGGATCCTTCGACCAAGACCAAGCTCAGCGGCACTACAAGCTTCGAGAGGGGCAGCTATGCAGGCCGCAACTTCCATTTTGGCATCCGCGAGCATGCCATGGGCTCCATCGTCAACGGCATGGCACTGTCAAAGCTGCGTCCATTTGGAGCCACCTTCTTTGTCTTTTCCGATTACATGCGGCCGGTGCTTCGTCTGGCAGCGATGATGGACCAGCCGGTCATTTGGCTCTATACGCACGATTCCTTCTGCCTCGGCGAGGATGGGCCAACCCACCAGCCGATCGAACATCTCATGTCGTTGCGTGCCATTCCGCGGCTGCTGCTGATCCGGCCGGCGGACGCCAACGAGGTCGCCGAAGCTTGGCGCTATATCATGCCTTTAAAGCAGCGACCAGTGGCGCTGGTGCTTACCCGCCAGGCAGTCCCCACATTCGACCGCAACAAGTATGCATCGGCGGCCGGCCTTGCCCAGGGCGCATACATCATGGCGGATTCCGGCGGCACGCCTGACATCATCTTGATTGGGACCGGCTCCGAAGTACAGCTTTGCGTGGGCGCTTATGAGAAGCTCACTGCCGACGGCGTGAAGGCGCGCGTGGTTTCCATGCCCTGCTGGCGATTGTTCGACGAGCAGCCCGACGAGTACAAGCTGCAAGTGCTGCCGCCCGAGGTGCGAGCTCGGGTGGCCGTGGAGGCGGGCACCAACCTGGGCTGGAAGGAATACGTCGGAAATGACGGATATGTTGTCGCCAGGACCGACTTTGGCGCATCTGCTCCTTATAAAGACCTGTTGAAGCACTTCGGCTTCACGGTGGATGACGTGGTGGCGAAAGCCCAGGACGTCATGAAAAAAATCAAACGTTAATCTTGCAGGCGTAGGATAACTATGAAGATAGCCGTGGGCGCTGACCACGCCGGAGTTCCCCTCAACCAGACCGTCATTGCCAAGCTCAAACGGCTGGGGCATGAGGTGGTGGACTGCGGCACCCACGACCCCAGCAAGCCCGACGACTATCCCGATTACGCGGAGGCTGTCGGCCACGCTGTACTCGAAGGCAAGGCGGAGCGCGCGGTACTTATCTGCGGTAGCGGCGTCGGTGCGTCAGTGGCAGCCAACAAGCTTCCCGGCATTCGCGCCGCACTTTGCCACGATTGTTATTCGGCGCATCAGGGCGTCGAACATGACAATATGAATGTGCTCTGCCTGGGCTCGCGCGTCATCGGACCGGAGCTGGCATTGGATTTGGTACGTACGTTTCTGGGGGCGAAATTCAGCGGAGAAGAGCGCCACCGCCGGCGCGTGGCGAAAATTACTGCGCTCGAAGAGCAAAATTTGCGAGGACTAAAATGAGCAGCAACCCCTTACTGCAGCTTCATGAGTTAGGTCAAAGTATTTGGCTCGATCAGCTCAGCCGGTCTGTTTTGACGACTGGCGGACTCAAGCGCCTTATCGACGAAGATGGTCTCCGCGGGGTGACGTCGAACCCTACCATCTTCCAAAAGGCCATCAGCGGCAGCCAGGACTATGCCGAGCAGCTGGAGAAACTGGCGCGCGGCGGCAGCCATGTCTCCCATATCTACGAAGAACTCGTCCTCCAGGACATTGGCAATGCCGCCGACGTGCTGCGCAGTGTTTACGACGCCAATGACGGCGCCGACGGATTCATTAGTCTGGAAGTTTCTCCGCTCCTTGCCAATGACACCAAGGCGACCATCGAAGAAGCCAAGCGGCTGTTCGCCCACCTGAATCGGCCGAACGTAATGATCAAGGTGCCGGGCACACCCGCCGGTCTTCCGGCCGCTGAGGAGTTGCTCTTCTCCGGCCTGAACATAAACATCACGCTCATCTTCGCAGTCGAAGTGTACGAGCAGGTCGCGGAAGCCTACCTCAAGGCCCTCGAGCGCCGCGTCGCCGCCGGGCTGCCGGTGGACCGTATAGCCTCGGTGGCCAGCTTCTTCGTCAGCCGCATTGACAGCATGGTGGACAAGCAGCTTGGACAGCTCGCCGAAAAAGCCAGCGACGATCAGCAGAAGCAGCGCATCAACGCTCTCATGGGCAAGGCCGCGATCGCTAACGCGAAGCTAGCCTATGAGTCCTTCAAGCGCATCTTCGGCAGCGACCGTTTCGCCAAGCTGAAGGAAAAAGGTGCCAGGGTGCAGCGCCCGCTATGGGCTTCCACCAGCACCAAGAATCCGGCGTACCCCGACATCATGTATCTCGATACCTTGATCGGCGCCGACACGGTGAACACCGTTCCCCCCGCGACCTTGGACGCCTTCCGCGATCACGGTACCGCAAAGCCGACGCTGGAGACCGGACTCGAGGAGGCCCGTCACGTCTTCGACGAACTGAAGGCCGTCGGCATTGATATGACGGCGGTCACTACCAAGCTGACCGCAGAGGGCGTGACCTCTTTTTCGGAATCGTTCGACGAGCTCTTCGAAGTGATAGAAGCCCGCCGTGTCGAGGTGATGCGCTCGATCATCGCGCGTCACGGCGCAGCGCTCGGCCAGTATCAGGCCGGTTTCGAAAGCACCCTCAAGGACCTCGACAAACAGAAGGTTGTCTCCCGCATGTGGAAGAAGGACCCCAGGGTGTGGAAGGACGATCCTGCGCACGAGAAGATCATCCGCAACGCGCTTGGCTGGCTCAAGGTTGCAGAGACTATGCAGCCGCATATTGCCGAGCTGGCCGCATTCGCGGAGGAAATTCGCAAGGCCGACTTCGAATATGCCGTGGTGCTGGGTATGGGCGGATCGAGTCTGTGTCCGGAGGTGCTTGGCCGCACCTTCGCCAAGAAAGACGGTTACCCGCAGCTCTATGTTCTCGACTCCACCGTGCCCACGGCCATACGCCACCTGGAGCAGAAGATCAATATCGGCAAAACGCTCTTTATCGTCTCGTCGAAGTCGGGCGACACCACCGAGCCGCAGATGTTTCAGCGCTATTTCTACGATCGGGTGAAGCGGGTCAAAGGCGATACGGCGGGTGAGAACTTCGTTGCCGTCACCGATCCTGGAACACAGCTCGCCAAAGACGCTGCGCACTATCGCTTCCGCCGGGTCTTCCTCAACATGCCCGACATTGGCGGGCGCTACTCGGCGCTGTCATATTTCGGCATGGTCCCGTTCGCTGTAATGGGCGGAGACGTAAAGAGCTTGCTCGAACGCGCCCGGCAGGCTGCGCACGCCTGCGCAGGACCGGTCGGCGTCAACGAAAATCCGGGCGCTAGGCTGGGCGCGATACTTGGCTCACTTGCCAAAGCGGGACGCAACAAGGTGACTTTCGTCACGCCTGCGCCTCTCGCCTCGCTGGGCCTGTGGATCGAACAGCTGATTGCCGAGAGCACCGGCAAAGAAGGAAAAGGTATCGTGCCGGTTGCCGGCGAGCCGCTTGGTTCGCCTGACGATTACGGCGACGATCGCGTGTTCGCATTCATTCACACGCAGTCGTCCAAGACCGGAGACATTGATGCCAAGCTGACAGCGCTCGAAGCCGCCGGCCATCCTGTGCTCCGCCATACGCTACATGATCCTCTCGACCTGGGCGAGGAATTCTTCCTGTGGGAATTTGCCACCGCGATTGCCGGAGCGCTGCTCAGCATCGATGCCTTCGATCAACCCAATGTGCAGGAATCGAAGGACAACACCAAGCGTCTACTCGGCGAGTATGTGCAGAATGGTTCGCTGGCGCAGCAGAAGCTGATCATTGCCGAGGAATCGATGCGCATCTTTGGTGACGAAGCCACTCGCGATCTGCTGCGGCGACGCGGCTCGTCAATGCAGGAGATCGTTACCGCGCATCTCTCGCGGATCAAACCGGGCGACTACTGCGCGGTCACCCAATACATTGAAGAATTGAACAACTACGAGGGCTTGCTGCAGCAGGTCCGCATCGCCGTGCGGGATGAAAAGAAAGTGGCGACCACCAGCGGCTACGGGCCTCGCTTCCTTCATTCCACCGGGCAATTACATAAGGGCGGTCCCGATACCGGCGTGTTTCTCCAGCTCACCTCCGAGGACATCAATGACATCGAGATCCCCGGCGAGAAGTTCACCTTCGGCGTGCTCAAACAGGCCCAGGCGCTGGGCGATTTCGAGTCACTGGCGGCCCGTGGCCGCCGGGCCATTCGGGTTGACCTGGGACGCGACGTGGAGAAGGGCCTCCGCCGCTTGCTGGCGCTGATCAAGGAAGCGGTGTCTCAGACCACCGCCGCCGAAGCCGGCGTCCGCCGCTAAGGAGCGACTCATGCCGACCACGAGTCCAGCCGTGAAGACGGCGCAGTTCGGCATCATCGGTCTTGGCCTCATGGGCGAGAACCTGGCCCTCAACCTTGATGACCACCATCACAGGGTCGCGGTATGGAATCTGGAGTCGGAGTGGGTTGACCGCTTCGTAGGCAAGAACTCTGACCGCCCTTTCGTCGCAGCCAAGTCACTGCCAGAATTCTGCCACTCCCTGGAACGGCCGCGCCGCATCTTGATGATGATCACGGCTGGGGACCCGGTCGACCAGACGCTGCAGAAGATCATTCCGTACTTGACGCCGGGTGACATTGTCATGGACGGCGGCAACTCCTTCTTCAAGGACACCATGCGTCGCGAAGCCAGCGCGCGCCAAACTCTGGTCAACTACTTCGGTATGGGCGTTTCCGGCGGCGAGGCAGGCGCGCGTTACGGCCCGTCCCTGATGCCGGGCGGACCGCATACCGCTTACGATCACGTTGCCCCGATTCTGCAAGCCGTTGCCGCCAAAACCGACTCCGGCCCCTGCGTCGCTTACGTTGGCCCCGATGGCGCCGGGCACTTCGTAAAGATGGTCCACAATGGCATCGAGTACGGCGACATGCAACTCATCGCCGAGGCTTACGAGGTCCTCAACAAAGCGCTCGCTTTGGATGCGCAGGAACTGTCGGACATCTTCGGCGAGTGGAACCGCGGTCCGCTGGAGTCGTACCTCATTGAGATCACTTCGCAGATCCTAACTGCCATTGATCCGGAGAGCGGCCACCCGCTGGTCCACATGATTCTCGATAAGGCCGGACAGAAAGGTACTGGCAAGTGGACGGCCCAGGTGGCCCTTGACTTGGCGGTGCCTATTCCGACCATCGCCGCCGCGCTCGACGCGCGCATGCTTTCCGGCATGAAGGACGAGCGCGTCATCGCGGGACGCCTGATCAAGTCGTCAGCGACCGCATCGTATTCCGGAGACAGGAAGGAATTGATTCAAGCCGTACACGACGCCCTGTATGCGTCCAAGATTTGCTCGTATGCACAGGGCATGAGCCTCATCCGCGCCGGGTCGAATGAGTGGAAGTGGGACATCAACCTGCGCGAGATGGCGCGCATCTGGAAGGGCGGTTGCATCATTCGCGCGCGCTTCCTCGACACTATCATGGGCGCTTTCGAACGTCAGCCCGACCTGCCCAATCTAATGCTCGATGCCGAGTTTATGTCGTGGTTGCAGAGGTTCGAGGGAGCGTGGCGCAAGCTGATTGCCACCGTCGTACAGATGGGAATTCCAGTTCCGGCGATGTCGGCGTCGCTTTCGTATTTCGACAGCTATCGCAGTGCGCAGTTGCCGCAGAACCTGACCCAGGCCCAGCGCGATTTCTTCGGGGCGCACACTTATCAGCGCGCCGACCGGCCCGGCGCGGGATTCGTCCATACAGACTGGCTCAGCCTACTACCCAAGGCATCGAAGCCAAGCGGAGCAAAATAGACATGGGCACACTTGTCAAACCGAAACCGCACAAGCTTGCGCAGCCTTCACTGCCCCAGGGCGACTCGTGTCTGCTGGTCATCTTCGGCGCGACCGGCGACCTCACGCATCGCAAGCTGGTTCCTGCGCTCTACGATCTGGCCTGCGTCGGTTGTACGAGCCACAACTTCGACGTGCTCGGCATCGGCCGCACCAAGCTGACCGATGAGGAGTTTCGCGAGCGGCTCCGCGAAGGCGCCGCCAACTCGAAAGACGCGCGCAACTTCAACCTCGACGGGTGGAACGATTTCGCCAAGCGCCTGCACTATCTGGTCGGCGATGCCGGCCGGCCAGAGTTCTATCCCCACCTGAAGGCAAAGTTGGAAGAGTTGCAGAAGAACGGCGCCAGCCAGAACCTGCTGTTCTACATCTCGACATCAGCCTCGCTGGCGCCTCCGATTGTCGAAGGTCTCGGCGCCGCAGGGCTGGCGCGCAATAGCCAAGGCTGGACACGAATCATTCTGGAAAAGCCCTTCGGACGCGATCTGCAAGGCGCGCACGAGCTGAACGAAATTGTCTCGCGCGTCTTCGATGAGCCATCGGTTTACCGCATCGATCACTACCTCGGCAAGGAGACGGTGCAGAACATCATGATGTTTCGCTTCGGTAACTCGATGTTCGAGCCGGTTTGGAACCGAAATTACATTGAGTACATCGAGATTACCGCTGCCGAAACTCTGGGAGTGGAGAATCGCGCTGCGTTTTATGAAGAGACCGGCGCGCTGCGCGATATGGTGGCCAATCATCTGCTGCAGTTGCTGACCTTGACCGCGATGGAGCCTCCCGTCGCCTTCGACGCCGATGCCGTGCGTGGGCACAAGGTGGAGGTGTTGCGCGCCATTGCTCTCATGTCGAAGGATCAGGTTGCCCGCCACACAGTCCGAGGACAGTACGGGCCGGGACAGATCGAGGGCAAGCCGGTGCCAGGTTATCGCCAGGAAAAAGGCGTGGATCCGAATTCGCGCACCGAGACTTATGTTGCGGTCGAGTTCCACATCGACAACTGGCGCTGGGCGGGAGTTCCCTTCTATGTGCGCGCCGGCAAGCGGCTGGCTAATCAGTTGACCGAGATTGCGGTCCACTTCAAGCGTACCCCGCAGGCGCTGTTCTCTCGAAGTCCCAAGGACGTCCACCACAATGTCATCACCATGCGCATCCAGCCGAACGAAGGCATCGCAGTGAGTTTTGGGGCAAAGCAGCCTGGGCCACAGATGCGCGCCATCCGCGTGGACATGGACTTTTCGTATCGCGATGCTTTCGGCGGTGAAACGCCCGCGGCCTACGAGACGCTCTTGCTCGATGCCATGCGCAGCGACGCGACGCTGTTCACTCGTCGCGATGAAGTGGAGGCTGAGTGGCGCATCATTACGCCGATCGAGGAGGCCTGGGCCGAGTTGCCTCCGCCGCAATTCCCCAACTACGCCGCTGGCAGCGAAGGGCCGGAGGCTGCCGATGGGCTCATACAATATGATCGCCATCGCTGGCGCCGGCTGACGCGGAACGGCTCTGATGAGGACCAGTGATGGCTGGCGCGAACGCCCAGCGTGGCGTGGCATTGGTCGTGTCGGATGTTGACGGCACGCTGCTCGATCCAGAAAAGAACCTCAGTCCTGGTGCGCCCGCCGGGGTGAAGCGCCTCCAGCAGGCGGGAATTCGGTTCACTGTTGCCAGTGCGCGGCCGCCGCGCCTCACTTATGCACTGCTACGCGATCTCCACGTCTCCGGGCCCTCTGCGTGTTTCAATGGGGCGCTGCTGATTGATCCTGACTGCAACATCCTGCACCAATTGCCGATGACTTCAACCGACGCGCAGACCGTGGCCGACCACATCCGCAAAAGCTTGCTTGACCTATGGGTCTATACCGACACGAATTGGTACGTCAGCAATCCGGACGGTCCGCATGTGGAGCACCAGGAAGAGCTGATGCAGTGCCAAGCCGCGCCATTGCTCAGCTACGACATGTCGCAATTCCACGTCTTGAAGCTGGTCGGCGTTAGCGACGATTACGGGGCGGTGCAGCGCGCGCAGTTCGAACTTGATCATTTGTTTGGCGTCGCAATTTCTGCCACTCGTTCGTCCGACTACTATCTCGACGTCACCCATGCCGACGCTAACAAAGGCACGGTCATCCTCATGCTATCGAGGATGTTGAACATCCCGACGGAGCAGATTGCCACCCTTGGCGACATGCCGACCGATGTGCTGATGTTTCGCCAAAGCGGCGTAAGCATCGCCATGGGCAATGCGACAGACGAAGTGAAGGCACAGGCGACGTACGTTACCAAGAGCAATCTGGAAGACGGTTTTGTCTACGCGATCGAACACTTCATCCTTGGTGGCGAGCAGAAGCAGGCCGCCGATTAGGTTTGTCATGCTCACCGGCTGGCCAGCCCGCCCGCGGTCTCGGCGCCGTCGATCACATAGACCTGTCCACTGACGTAAGCGGCGTCCTCGGAGGCCAGGAACGCGAAGAGCGCGGCGACCTCTTCGGGCTGGGCGTGCCGCTGAAGCGGGATCTTCCGGTTCATTTCCTCCAGCATTTCATCGGAGTACTCGGCGCGTTGCATCGGCGTCAGGACATATCCGGGCGCGACCGCGTTCACCCGCACCTTGGGCGCCAGCTCCAGCGCCATGGAGCGCGTCAGCTCAATCACGCCGGCCTTGGTGGCGTTGTAATCGGCGTAGTAGGGATAACCCACGATGCCGTTGGTGGACGCAGTATTCAGGATGACGCCGCCGTCGTGCTCCATCATGTAGCGGGCGGCGGTTTGCGCGACATAGAAAACCCCTGTCAGGTTCACTGCGAGCACCCGACTCCATTCGTCGGGAGTGATATCGAGAAACTTATGACGAATACTGATACCGGCGTTGTTGATGACGACGTCCAGCCCGCCCAGCTCGCGCACCAGGGCTGCGAAGGCGCGCTGTACTTGTGCGTGGTCGGCGACATCGGCGAGGAATGTTCCCGCGATGCCGGGGTGTTGCGCACGGATCTTTTCGCATGCGGCCGGATCGCGGTCGAGAACCGCAACTAGCGAGCCTTCTTCCAGGAACCGCGCCGCCGTGGCCGCACCGATGCCGCTGCCGCCCCCGGTGATAACAACACGCTTGCCTTTGAGTCCGCGCATAGGCCCCTCGATTGCCGCGGCTGATCTCCGCCAGACAGAATAACAAACGGTGTCTGCCTGCCTGTTATCGACCTCGGCATGAGTCAACATTTGTTGCACTCTTCCGCACGCAAACCCGCGTACAGCCTCAGGAAAAATCCTGGGGCGAGAGCTGCGCAAGCTCCTCTGAGGACCCGTTGGCAGCGAGCCAAGACGTTTGAGGGCTTGCGCGAAGCCCGCCGCCTTCTATGCCTCCGCGAGGACCTAGGGCAGTTTCACCTTTGATGTATAGGGTGGAGCACCGCTTCAGCGCCGGGATCCCCAGCACACGCCGTCTTTGCGCGTGCTGGGGTGGAAGCGGTGCACTTAAGATTCGAAAATGAACTGGCTTTAGCCACCGAGGTAACAAAGACATTACCTCAGGCGCTAAAGCGCGATCCAGGAACTGATGGCAGTTATGCACGCCTGAAAGGCGTGCTCCACCCATCGCCTATGCATGAGAGGTGAAACCGCCATAGCCTAGGGCGCGAAGGTTTTCTCCCGCTGCACGTAATGTTTCTGGAAGTAGTCGCGGTACTGGCCGGTGCGCACGTCATCGAGCCAGGGCATATTTTCGCGATACCACGCGATGGTCTGCTCCAGTCCGCGATCGAAACCAATCTCCGGCCGCCAGCCCAGCTCTCGTTCCAGCTTTTCACAGTTGATGGCGTAGCGCAGGTCGTGTCCCTTACGGTCGCTCACGAACTGGATGAGCGATTCGGGGCGGCCCAGGGTAGCGAGAATCAGCTTCGCAACCTCGAGGTTGCGCTTCTCACATCTTCCGCCGATGTTGTAAACCTCGCCTTCGCGCCCGCGCTGCAACACCGCGTCCAGGGCGGTGCAGTGATCGCTGACATGGATCCAGTCGCGCACGTTGCTGCCTTTGCCATACACCGGCAGCGGTTCGCCCGCCATCGCCTGCGCGATCATCAGCGGAATGAACTTCTCCGGAAACTGGTACGGCCCATAGTTGTTGGAACAGCGGGTTACCACCGCCGCAAACTTGTGGGTGCGCACATAGGCCAGCACCAGCAGATCGGAAGCCGCTTTGGTGGCCGCATAGGGGCTGTTCGGCTGCAGCGGAGATTCTTCCGTAAACTCACCTTCCTCGCCGAGGCTGCCATACACTTCGTCGGTACTGACGTGCAAGAAGCGTGGCACGTCCGCTTCCCGGCAGGCCTGGATGAGGTTGTGCGTGCCGTCCACATTGGTGCGGACAAACGCCGCAGCGTCTTCAATGCTGCGGTCCACATGGCTCTCGGCGGCAAAGTGGATGACGGCATCGCATCCCCGAACCGCATCCAGCACCGCGCGATCGCAGATGTCGAGCTGCACAAACTGACACCTGCCCTGCTGTAGTGCCGGTTCAAGATTCTTCAAGTTACCGGCATAGGTCAGCTTGTCGAGGACCACCAGCTTCCATTCCGGATGTGTGGCCAGGGTGTGATGGACGAAGTTGGAGCCAATGAATCCGGCGCCGCCCGTGACCAGCAGCTTCATAGGCTGCGCACCGTCGCCGGCTCTTCCGCGTTGCGCAGCACCTTGTCGCGCACCATGTTGCTGGCGTGCCACAGCGATTCGAAGGTGCCGGCGTCGGTCCACCAGCCTTCCAGCAGCGTGTGCTGCAGCGTGCCCTCCGTAATGTAGCTGTTGTTGATGTCGGTGATTTCGTACTCGCCGCGGCCCGACGGCTTTAGCGTGCGTATGCGGTCGAAGACTGTCCCGTCGTAAAAATAGATGCCGACGACGGCATACGACGAGAGCGGCTTCTTGGGCTTCTCCTCAATGCGAACGACGCGCCCGTGCTGAAATACCGGCACGCCGAAGCGCTCGGGATCGGTCACTTCCTTCAGCATCACCATGGCGCCCTTTTCGAGTTGTTCGAAGGACCTGGCCGCCTCGCGAATGTCGCCCTCAATGATGTTGTCGCCCAAAACCACGCAGATTTTGTCGCCCTTAGCCCAGGGCTCAGCCAGGCGCAGCGCATCGGCGATTCCAGCTTCCCCCTCCTGGTAGGCGAAGCTGAGTTGCTGCAGGCCGAATTCCTTGCCGTTCTGCAGCAGGCGGAGAAAATCGCCGGCGTTCTGCCCGCCGGTCACGATCAAAATGTCGCGAATGCCTGCATCCACCAGCGTCTGCAGGGGATAGAAGATCATGGGTTTGTCATACACGGGCAGCAGGTGCTTGTTGGTGACGCGGGTCAGCGGATACAGGCGCGTACCGATGCCGCCGGCCAGGACTATTCCCTTCATCAGCTCTCCATTCTTGTGCCGTGAACAGTGCGGGGGCGCACGACTGGCTTCGCCGGTCTTCCTCCGCCAAACCCTGCGGAAGCGCGCACTGCCGAGGCGCGAAAAGATGAACTGCTCAGCAACCGAATAATCAAGATTATCAGCGAATCGCGTCCTGCATGGCAAGCCGCAGTTGGCTTCGCCAATCCGGCAGCGTAACGCCAAAGGCAGCCTGCACCTTGGCGTTGGAGAGCATAGAATTTCGCGGCCGGCGCGCCGCCGCCTGAAATTGCTCGCTGGTGATGGGGACAACGCGCTTGGCCTTCAAGGGCCCGCCAAATTCACCGGTGTCGGCGGGCCAATCGAGAAGCGCTTCGTAGTCTTCCAGGATGGCCCGCGCAAATCCTACCCATGAGGTCTGCTGCGCGGCCGTGAGATGGAAAAGCCCGCTCTGCCAGACACCGGTTTCGCTGTTGCGCTCCAGGGACCTGGCCAGAATAATCGCGGTTGCCTCTGCGATGGTCCGCGCCCAGGTGGGCGCGCCATACTGGTCGCCCACCATGCGCAGCTCGTCCTTTTCGCGGGCCAGACGCAAAACCGTGCGCAGAAAATTCTTGCCGCGCGTGTCGTACACCCAGGTAGTTCGCAGGATGATGTACGGGCACCCCGCGCCAGCGATCAACTGCTCGCCTTCCAGTTTGGTCCGGCCGTAGACGTTGATCGGCCCGGTCGCATCATTCTCTTCATAGGCCTGGGCCGTGGGCTTGTTGCCGTCGAAAACGTAATCGCTGGAGTAGTGGATGAGCAGGCAGCGGTTGCGCGCCAACTCCTCGGCCATGCGCGCGGGGGCCAGGGCGTTGATGGTCCGCGCTAGTTCCGGCTCACTTTCGGCCTTGTCCACCGCCGTGTAGGCGGCGGCGTTTACGAGCACATCAGGCTCGAATTCGCGCACCGCCCGCGTCACGGCTTCAAGATCAGACAGGTCCAACTGATCGCGGGTGAGGGCTGTCACATCGCCTAAAGGCGCCAGAGTGCGCTGCAAATGCCAGCCTATCTGGCCGGTGGCGCCGGTGATAAGGAGTCGCAGGCTCATGGCTGGTAGCGCGGCAACTGGTCGCGCGCAATCTGTGAAAGCGGAAGGTAACGCCTGTCCTTTTCCGACAGGATGGGCGAAGGCGTTTGCCAATCGATGCCGATCTCCGGATCGTTCCAAAGCACTCCCCGGTCGTGGCTGGCATCGTAGTAGTCGCTGCATTTGTAGAGGAAGTCGGCGGTTTCGGACTGCACCACAAAGCCGTGCGCGAATCCCTTCGGAATATAGAGCTGCAAGTGGTTTTCTGCGGAGAGCACCACGCTGACCCATTGGCCAAAGTGCGGCGACCCGACGCGAACATCCACCGCGATGTCGAGCACCTCGCCCTGCACCACGCGGCAAAGCTTGGCCTGCGGATTCCGCAGCTGGTAGTGCAACCCGCGCAACACCCCGCGTGACGAATGCGAATGATTGTCCTGCACGAAGTGCTCGTCAATGCCGGCGGCCGCCAGCACGTTCTGGCGATAGGTTTCCATGAAGAAGCCACGCGGGTCCTGGTGGACTCGCGGCTTCACCACGACCACGCCGGATAGCCGGGTTTCGATGATTTCCAAGTTCTCTCCAGGCGCGGCCACCGCGTGAGACGTGCGCGCTCTTTCGAAGAATAAACGAAGCGACGATTATAATGCGTGCTTCCCCCTATGTTGCGCTGCTCCGCCATCATCGTGACCTACAACTCCGGCGATAGTATCTGGTCCTGCCTGGAGGCGCTGGGGAATCAGGACTGCGAGATCGTAATTGTGGACAATGCTTCGCACGACGAGACCGTGCCGCGGGTGGAAGAATTTGTCGGCTGGCATCCGGTGCATCTGGTGGCAAACTCGGAAAATCTTGGCTTTGCCGCAGCCGTGAACCAGGGAGCACGCGAGAGCTCCGGAGACGTTCTGCTGATTCTCAATCCCGACGCCATCGCCGAGCCCGGGGCCGTCAAAGCGCTGCTGCAGTGCCTCGAGACCACCGGCGCAGTTGCAGTTGGGGGCGCGCTGATGAAAGACGACGGACAACCGGCGCGCGGTTTCGCCTTTCGGAGGCTGCCCACTCTCATCAGCTTGCTCTATGAGGCGATGCTGATGAACCGGCTGTGGCCGCGCAATCCCGTGAATCGACGTTATCGCTGTCTCGACGCCGACTATTCACAGCAACAGGAGGTCGAGCAGCCGGCTGGCGCGTGTCTCGCGATCACACGAGTAGCGTGGGAGTCCGTTGGCGGTTTCGACGAGCAGTTCTTTCCCGTGTGGTTCGAGGATGTCGATCTCTGCCAGCGGCTGCTGGAACACGGTGGGAAGATCATGCATTGCCCTGCAGCCCGTTTCCGCCACAGCGGCGGGCATAGCGTGGGCCAGTTGCTGTTTCGTGATCAGCAATTGTTCTGGTATGGAAATATGCTGCGCTACGCACGCAAACATTTTTCCGGTGCTCAGGTAGCGACGTTGCGCGCGGGAATCGTTGCGGGGATGTTGTTGCGTTCGCTAGCGGCCTTGTTCGGCGCTCGCCAGGCTCCCCTCGGCGAAACATTATCGGCTTACTGGGCGGTGATACGCAGTAGGCTTTAGCCAGGCAGTTCTTCACCTGCAACGTTCGCTATGGTTTATGCTCCTGTGTTGCGGGCGAATCTCCGCCATGGTTGACTTATGGAAAGGCACTCCGATGAAATCCTTAGTAAGATTTTGCTTTGTTGTTGTTGTGCTGGCGATCTTCGCTGCAACGTTCGTGCCCGCCGGTTACGCCTTGGCGACAGGTTTGGCTGCTAGTCGTAGCGCGGCCCCGTCCCCGCAAACGGAGGCTCAGTCTGCCTCTGAGTTAGCGCCAGGCAGCGCCCAACTGATCAATCCCGAGGACCTGGTCAATATTCTGCAGTCGCCCAAAGGCGAAAAGCCGCTGGTCCTCAACGTTGGCCCTCATCTTCTTTATATGCAGGCGCACATTCCCGGCGCCGAGTACATCGGGGCCGGTTCAGATTCGCAAGGCATCGAATCTCTGCGCAGGCGGGTAAAACCACTGGCCCACAAAACGTTCATTGTTCTCTATTGCGGGTGTTGCCCCTGGGGCCACTGTCCCAACGTGCGGCCTGCCTACAACGAGTTGCACAAAGAGGGCTTCACCAACGTGAAGGTACTCTACATCCCCAACAACCTCGGGGCTGACTGGGTGTACAAGGGCTACCCGACCATCAAAGGCCAATAGGGCCCCCAATCGATGAGAAAAGCCGCCTTGATTGTGGTCGCGATTGCACTCGCGGTCGGTATCTACGAAGTGGGCCGGCGGAGTTCTGCACACTCCAAACCCGGCGTCCGGTCATCCGTAGTTCATTCGCTCGCGCCCGATTTCTCGCTGCAGGATTTGGATGGGCAGCCGCTGCAGCTTGCGAACTATCGAGGTAAAGTCGTGCTGCTCGACTTCTGGGCGACCTGGTGTGCGCCCTGCCGAGATGAAATCCCGCACTTTGTGGCGTTGCAGAACCAGTATCGCGAACCGGGTTTACAGGTGATCGGCATTTCCATGGACGATGGCCCCAAGCCGGTGCGCGAGTTCTATCAGCAATTCAAGATGAACTATCCCGTCGCGTTGGGAACTGAAAAGCTGGCGGAGGCCTACGGCGGTGTCCTGGGACTGCCGGTCACCTTCCTGATCGGCCGCGATGGCCAAGTTGCGGCAAAGTATGTCGGTGAGGTGCAAATGCCTGTCCTGGAACAGGAGATCAAGTCTCTGCTTCAGGCGAAGTGAGGCAAATACCCAGAGTTCAACTCGAACTGCCACATCGAACTTCGAATAGTACTTCTTCACATCCTCCGGACCGTACTTTGCTTTGAATTTCTCGACCACCGATTTGACGGCCTTGGGATCAGTGATCGGGACGGCCTGGAACTTTCCTTCCTTGCCTCGCGCCGAGATGCGGATGCGAGGATTGTGCAGGGCGTTCTTGTACCACTGCGTGTCCGAGCCTTGTACCGGCAAGAGGAAAACCGTGTCGCCTTCCAGAACAAACCAGACGGGAATGGAAATTGTTCGGCCCGATTTCCTTCCAGTCACACTAAGCCTGATTTGACGATACCGAGCGAGGCGGTCCTTGAGACTATCCTTCAAAGCTGCCATGGCGGTTCCTCCGTGCGGAGATTGGGAAGGTGGGGTTGCCGGGGGAGCGGCAGAAACTCGGCTGTAATTGTGCGCGCAGAGTAGCCCGCGGTCAACTCGCTGCACTTGCCGGAAAGGGCTACTTTGAATTCGTCAGCAAAGAGGAGCGTCATCCGCTCGCAAAAGCCGTAGTTCGGGAGAGCTTTGCTCAGAATGCATACTTCAGAGCAAGCGTTGTGTTGTTGGCGTGGAAGTAGCGTGGGGCGGTCGGTCCCACAAACGATCCTTCTCCGTACTGGTAATAGTTCCAGGCAGCTTTGAAGGTTACGTCCTTGTGGACAAGGACATCCACTGCGGCAAGAGGTGACTGATACGTGGAGGAAAGCGGTCCTAAAGGCAGCAGCGCATTCAAGGACGTCGTGTTGCCCTGGTTGTCGACGACGTTGTAGCCCAAGCGCATGGTGACGCGCTCGATGGGAGTGAGCGTCAAGGCGAAATAACCGAACTGAGTGTGGGTGCTATAGAAGCCATAAGTTTGCAGGAGAGTGGGGTCTCCGGCGCAGGGCGTGGTGTCCGGCGGAGTCACCGTTCCAGCAAAGCAGAGGAACATGTTCTGCTGAATGGCATCGAAGTTATAAGCCATGTCCAGTCCCCAGTACTTGTTGGGGTTGATCATGGCGTTGAGCACCGTGGAGTAGTTGTGCTGGTTGTAGTTGATGCCGATGGTGTTGTTTTTGGCTTGCTGGAAATCAAGGTTGGCGCCCAGGGTCATCCAAGGACGAGGGGAATACGACACATTTCCGGAAATATTGAAGGATCGGAGCGGATCGATGCGGTAGATCCAGTTGTCAGCCCCGCCAACCTTCGCATTCAGGTTGGCATGCAGCGTGCTTCCCTTCCGGAACCAAGCCCCGACGACGCCCGAGTAATTGTTGATCTCGGTGGTCGGATTGCCAAACGGCGCGATGACTCCGATGAACGTGCAACTGCCATCCGGGTTCAACGGTAACCCGGCGCAATTGCCGCGATTGGGAAGATTCGGGTAATAAATATCGCCCAGGGCGGCCTGATAGGTGCTTCCGGGCTGGATGATGGAATTGGCCCATACGAAGCCGGCCCTCACCCCAAACCACCGGGATACGTCGTACTGCACCTGAAAATCATTCTGCTTGGTGTTCTGGCCGATCAGGTTGATGGTCATCTCGTTGATGATGTCGGCCGGAGAACTCGAGGTGTGGAAGAGATTGTTGCCGGGAAAACTCGCCACCGGGTTGAGCAGCGAGGCTGAGCCCAAGCTGGCTGCGTTGAAGTAGTTGGCCTCAAGATCAAGATAGTCGCCGGAGACACTGAAATTGCGGAAGCGGAAAGTCTCCACCAGGCGAAGCTTGTCGGTGACGTGAATGATAGCCGAGACGTCGGCTGAGGCGGAGTTCCACTTGGCGCTGGAACTACTGCCTGCGGTGTTGGAGCCCAGACTCGCGGTCCGGCTGGTTAAGCCACTGAGAACCTCTGTGAACGGGGTGTTCATTTGCGCATGGCTGTACTGGAACTGGCCGTTGAAGTCCAGCCATTTGAGCGAAGACGAGGTCAGGTTGAACTGTTCGGTTGGGGTAAATGTGTTTATGTGCTGGTCCAGGCTGTAATCGAGAAAACCATTGCATGTTGGATTGGCGATCCCATTTATGAGCGGCTTCGCGCAGGGACTTCCGCTGTTGAACCAGGAGAGTCCCAAGCTGACTGGCGTGCCATTGGAAAGCGGCCAGGAATTGAAGGGGTTCAGACCATAAGTCGTCCCGCCATCATAGTACTGAAGCAGTTGGGTGTAACTGAGGGTGGTCTTCTTGGTGGCGCGGAAGTCAACTCCGAAGCGATATCCGTTAAGCGTATTGTCAGTACTCTCGTTGAGCAGTGCCTCCGTACCTTCATGAATGCTGCTGAACGCGGGACCATCCAAGCGGTTGCGGTTGTAGTCCGCCCGGAAGGATACCCGGTGCATCGGCAGCACGACAAGATCGAAGTTGTATAGATTTTGCCGGTTGTAGTAGCCGTGTGGTGAGTTCAGGATTGGAATGAACGGCGATCCGGTGGGCGGATTCAGCGGGTTGGCAAATAAGTCGTAATCGAAGTAGTTCTGCATGTGCTGATAACTGCCGCTGAAGGTGTACCACCGGTATTTCGACACGCGCAGACGTGCTGCCTGTTGGGGATCGCCTCCCCATCCAAAACTGTTGAGCGTCAAGGTGTCGAAAATGTCCTCATGTGTCAGCGACTGCATGGTGAGCGATTGCTCGAGGATGCGGGCACCGCCCTGGTCATTGACCAGTGTGTCGTACATCGGCTGGCTGCCGGTGACTTCCGAGATGCGGCCGCCGATTTCAATCGACTGGGTTACTTGAAAGCCGCCGATTTCCTTGCCCTCATCGGCGGCTGGCGGCGAACTGGCAGGAGTGGAGGGAGGTGTCTGTCCGGAACTCTGGGCGAGTGCGCTGCTCATCAAGAACACGCAAGCCACGAACAGGGTGACCCCAAAACCATAAGCGCCGAGACTCCTTTGACAACCCATCGGCATGCCTCCCATCTACCGGAAGAACGTCGGATCGAAGTTGGAACCATGGATTTGCGTGTGACACATCGTGCACGCCTGATACTTAGTGGCCTGGTTGTGGAACGAGGGCGCGCCCGGCGCTGCTCCATTCATATTCGCCGTATGGCAGCGAAGGCAAAGAAAGTTGACATTGTTGACCTGCAGCAAACGCGGATTGGTAGAGCCGTGCGGCGTGTGACAAGCTAGACAGCCTTCGTCGGTCTTCACCGGAGCGTGCTCGAAAACGAACGGCCCCATTTTGTCAGTGTGGCATTTGGTGCAGACCGCGAATTGACCGGCGGCAGCTCGCACCTGGTGACCGGTCTGGGTCCCGTGAGGATTGTGACAGTCGCTGCATTGGATAAGTCCGACATCGACGCGGTGCCGGTAAGGCCGGGCGAATTCGGCCTTCTGCGCGGCGTGGCATCCGTAGCACAGCTCAGTCTGTGGTTTCACCAGCAGGAAGTTGACGTCCTTGGATCCGTGGGGACTGTGACAGTTCGTGCACGTGACGCCATTGGCTAGGTGCTCGGATTTGGAAAAGTTCTGGGTCTCCAGGCTGGATTGGTGGCACTTGGTGCAGATGGCTGCCGTTTCCGCAGGACTCAGCTTCTCGAAGCGAATGATCTTGGTGGGGTCGCCGCCGCCGTCGACGTGCGCCTGCGCCGGTCCGTGACAAGCTTGGCATCCATGCTGGTCGCCTTTGAGCAAGGCCGCATGTGGCGTACTCGCGAAGTGTTTGTCCCAGACTTCCTGGTGGCACGTCTGGCAAATTTCGGTGTCGGCATACTGGCGACTTGTCGCGCCAGGAAGCGCGGAGGACGTTTGAGGCGCGGGACTACTCGTGGTTTCCTGGGCTGGAACTGCACTGCTCAAGCACCAAGCTGCCAGGAATGCAGTCAAAAAGAGTGGGATTGGTCTGTAGCTGGTGAGGGCCATCCTTGCTCCTGAATACCTCTTGTGCGTTGCTCCAGAATCTGGAGCCGCCCTAGTTCACAGCGTTTGGGTACGGCCATCCGTCCGACAATTCTTAGTATTATGTTGAAAAACGCGCGTAGTATCTTACGCGACGGAGAGCGCCGTCTGTGACTGCTGTCACATTTATCGGTGAGTTGTGATCAAATGGCCTCTGTCTGCCACTACAAGAACGACAACGGCGGCGAAAAGCCGGCAAAACGAGGTTGGGAGTTATAGCTCAACTCGGGCGCTCGGTAAACCCCAGCTACCGGGCAGCGTGGGAGATCCCCTGAGGTCTCTTCCAGCGTGATGATCTCTTCCAGCGTGGCTGGAGGAGCGAGGCCCGGCAAACAGCGCCCAGCAATTCATTGATTTCGTCGGGATCTTCCGCATTTTTCGGCTCATGCATTCATAACAAAAGGCTTATTGGGTTCGTTTGGTAAAATTCACATTTCTCGAAGGTGCCGTCTCGACCCTGGGAGGTGCTGGCGCGCCTCCACAATTGTTGCAGATGTGTTGCCACCGAACTGATTTGGTCGCATATCAGTTAATGCCGCGTCCTTGGAGCTTAAGGCTTTTTCTACCCTTCTCACTTCCTTCTCGTCCGTGATCCCTGCTGTTCCCAGAGATTGGTCAAGGCGATTTCGAGATAATTCGTCAGCGATCGGCGCTCTTTCTTTGCCTCCTCGACAAGCCTTCGTTTGAACTCGGCCGAGACTCGAAAGTTCAAAGTTTCTTTTTTTTTCATAAACATCCGATCTCTGGCCTGATGCTACTGGAGGGTGTGAGCATGGTCAAGGTTTGCGACATTGCCGGTTATGGTGCTTGACATGTAATGCATTATGCATTATATTTGCATTACACTTGAATGCGGGAGGCTAGCGCCTTGCAAAGCTCAACCTACACGCTGTTCCGCCGCAACCGACAACTGGCGCGCAGGAGATGGGGGCTCGCGCTCAGTCGTCATGTAATAGCCCAGCTGAGGTATCTCAGCGATGAGTTTAGTTTTTCGATCTCATCAGGGGACCTAATCCCGCTGGAAGGAAGCTGGTACGTAACGCACACAGGTCTCCTTCGGCTGGCACGTCGCAAGAGATGTCGCGGTATCCACGTCGAGCCCGTCGATTCGCTATGTGATTCCGCAGCGAATCGTTTCGTGCTCAAGGCGACGGTGTATCCGTCCAAGGATTCCGCCGGTTTCCTCGGCTACGGCTACGCTGACCCCTACAACGTTTCTCTGCTGGTCCGCGGCGCCGACGAGATGCGGGTATCGGCTAATTCTGTGAGCGGGGCTCACTGGGTCTTCTTCTTGGTTTTCGACCACCTCGCGCGTGCCGCCTTCTGGGCGATTTCCCGCCGTTGCTCGGGGGAAAGTGCTGCGGCCCTGGCTTCGCCCCCTTTTCTTGCACCCAGTTTGGACAAGGCAACGGCGTGCGGGTTCTTTTTCTTTTCGCCCATGGCTTCTAGGTCTACATATGCCTCATCCCGCAGGGAAAAACAATATCGAATGAGGTACTTGACATGCCTACACGAGCAAGCATATGCTTGCACGTGTAGGCATTAATCAGCTTTCATCTTAGATATCAATGAGGGGCTTATGCCTTCCAAAAATCTCGACAAGAACAACCTCCAGCTAATACGCCACAACACTTCCCTAGTCAAGAAGCTTTACCCGAACATCAACCGAGCACGGATCCAAGCACTAAAAGAGCTGACCAAACAGTTCAGCTTCTCATTCGCGAGTGGAGATGTGATCCAGCTTGAGAATGGTTGGTTCGTAACCCACACCGGACTTGTTCGGCTGGCACGACGTAAGCGATGCCGCGGTATTCACGTCGAAGCCGTCGACTCCCTGTGTGACTCCGCCGCCAGTCGTTTTGTCCTCAAGGCGACGGTGTATCCGTCCAAAGATTCCGCTGGCTTCGTCGGCTACGGCGATGCCGACCCTTCCAACGTTTCTCTGCTGGTCCGCGGCGCCGAGATGCGGATCGCCGAAACCCGAGCCGTCAATCGTGCCCTGCGCAAGGCGTATGGCATCGGGATCTGCTCGGTCGAGGAGATCGGATCAAACCCAGGTCCGATGGCAGGTCCCACCGATCAACGTAAGTTTCCGCCCCAAAATACCAACGGAAACGGGAACGGCAATGGTGGTGCCGGTCACAAGGTCCGCGACCGGCTCTGCCAGATCATCCGCCAGCACAAGCTCGATCCCGAGTTGGTGAAAGCCTATGCCGTCGACTTCT
>Ga0116111_1000427_pt1 | contig 34721 bp, 20 predicted proteins | sample June2015DPH_8_10_FD_89720 | JGI IMG/M metagenome (GOLD analysis project Ga0116111, IMG submission 89720) | Peatland microbial communities from SPRUCE experiment site at the Marcell Experimental Forest, Minnesota, USA - June2015DPH_8_100 | ecosystem: Environmental > Terrestrial > Soil > Wetlands... | reverse complement strand
GTGCGCTAGCGGCTTACTGGAAATCGCCGTATCGGCAATGCTCCGGCCCGCCAACCTGGTCCAGCTACCTTACGACTCTCGGGCCGGAGCACTGCCGATACAGCCCTAATGATTTCCCAACAGTTATGCCGAATGTGCCCCCGGCGAAGGTGTTGTGTACGGATATGCGTTCTGGTAAGGTATCGGCACGAGGGACCTTTCAGTCGCGAACTTGATAACCCGACATTTTCAGGTCCCCGTGTCGAATCTGACTGCCTGGAAACCCCACCGAGTTCGTGATGTGTGCGCCGGAGGGCAAGCACCGTCCTGACCCGCCTTGAAGGAGGTATCATGCAGCGAGTTTTGCGCGTTATCGCAGCAACGTTGGTCGTAACGACTGCCTTGGGGGCGCTCCATGTCTCGAGTGCTTGGGCGGACGATTCGGTGGCGCCGCCCGGGTTGCGCCTGCCTGCCGACGTGGTGAGTCCCGTGCGGTACCGGTTGGATCTGACGGTAATCCCCGACCAGGACACCTTTACCGGGACGGTCGAGATCGACTTGCAGTTTGCCAAATCCGCGCGGGTCTTGTGGCTTAATGCGGAGAAGCTCACGCTGAAGGAAGCGACTTTGACGGTGGACAGCGAGAGGCTGGCAGCCAAGGTCATTCCGGAGGCGAAAGATTACGTCGGATTTGCTTTCGAGCATCCCGTCGGTCCAGGCGAGGCGACGTTCCGCGCCACCTATCAGGGTGAGATCAGCCGGAAGGATATGGAAGGCATCTTCCAGGTGAAGGACGGTGACCGCTGGTATGTTTACTCACAGTTCGAATGGACTTTCGCCCGCCGGGCATTTCCGTGCTTCGATGAACCGAGTTATAAGGTTCCCTGGCAGTTGACCCTGCACGTCAAGAAGGACGAGGTGGCACTTTCGAACACGTCCATCACCTCCGAGACCAATTCGGGGGACAGCATGAAGACGGTAAAATTCGCCCAGACCAGGCCGCTTCCCAGTTACCTGGTGGCCCTGAGTGTGGGCGATCTGGACCTGGTGGACGCCGGAACGGCGGGAAAGAAGAATACTCGCATTCGCATTGCCGTTCCCCGGGGCCGGGGCGCCGAAGCTAAATACGCTGCTGAGACCACTCCTGCCATCCTGAACCTGCTCGAGGATTATTTCGGTATTTCTTATCCTTACGAAAAACTCGATGAGGTTGCCGTTCCGCTTTTCGGTGGCGCCATGGAGAATGCCGGGCAGGTCACTTATGGGGCGTCCGTCATCCTCGCCAAGCCTGAGCAAGATTCACTCGAACGCCAGCGCCTCTGGGTGAGCATCGCCTCGCACGAACTCGCCCACCAGTGGTTTGGCGATCTCGTCACCACAGCCTGGTGGGACGACATCTGGCTGAACGAGGGCTTCGCTGACTGGATGGCGAACAAGATCGTTGCCGAATACCACCCCGAGTGGCGAACGAACGCTGAGGCTGTAAACGCGACCCAGGGGGCGATGGGGAACGACGCCCTGGTGACCGCGCGCCGAGTAAGGCAACCAATTGAGTCGAACGATGACATCGCCAACACCGCCGACCAGATTACCTATAACAAGGGTGCGGCACTGCTTCACATGTTCGAATCGTACATGGGCCCGGAGCGATTTCGCGTAGGCGTCCGTCGCTATCTTGCAAAACATGCGTGGAAGAATGGCACGTCCGCCGACTTTCTGACTGCGCTGGCCGGTGACGATACAACTATCTTCCCGGCTTTTTCAAGTTTTCTAGACCAGCCGGGAGTGCCTTTGATCACAGCGGGGCTAGACTGCAGCGGCGGGACGCCAAAGTTGGAACTCTCCCAGCAGCGATTTCTCCCGCTTGGGTCCACGGACGTGGCGGCCCACCTCTGGAAAATTCCGGTGTGCGTACGCTACCACGCCGCCTCGGCTGAGGCGCGGGAGTGCACGCTGCTGGATCGCCCGTCCAGCGGAATGCCGCTCTCCAAAGCGAGCGGGTGCCCGGTCTGGCTCGAGGCCAACGCGGGTGCAGACGGGTATTATCGTGTTCTTTACCAAGGAGACCTGCTCAACGCGCTGCTTAAGGATGAGGCCCGTCCACTCACCCTTGCGGAGAAGGTGGCGCTCGTTGGGGACATCTTGGCCCTGACTCGCAACGGCAAGATCCCGCTCGGCAAGGCGCTGGCACTAACTCCTGCTTTGGCTCGAGACTCTGACCGGTACGTGGTCACCCAGACTATGACGATCACGACTGACCTTCAGGACCGCGTGGTTGCTGCCGAATTCCTGCCAAATTACCGCCGGTATCTCGAAGACCTCTACGGCGCGCGAGCGCACCAACTTGGCTGGAAGGCCAAACCTGGTGAGCGTGACGACGACCGCCTGCTCCGCCCCGCGGTTCTCGAGGTTGTGGCCAACCAGGCTGAGGATGCAAAGTTGATTGCGCAGGCGAAGGCCCTGGCGCTCGACTGGCTGGCCGATCACAAGGCCCTGGATCCGGATATGATTTCCACGGTGCTCGAAACGGCGGCGCGGCACGGCGACCGCGCGCTATTCGATCGGATGCGCGCGGCGGCCGACCAGGAGAAGAATGAAGATATTCAGTGGAGTCTGCTCACTTCTATGGGCTTGTTCCCGGAACCCGAAATCGACAAGGAAGCTTTTTCGATCGTGCTGACAAACGAAGTCGATCCCCGGCAGTCCCTCGGCATTCTCCAGGGGGCTCGCGGGTCACCGCGAACACGCGAGTTGGCCTACGATTTCGTGAAACAGAACGCGGATAAGATTGTGACCAAGGTGCCTAATTTCTTCATCTTCAGCACGGGAGCGATCCTGCCCACCGCAGCGAATGGCTTTTGCGACGAGCAGCATCGCCAGGATGCCGCGAGCTTCTTCACAGCACGCTCTACGAAGTACACTGGAGGGCCGCGCTTTCTGGCTCAGACGCTGGAACGGATTGATCTCTGCATCGCCTACAAGAAGGTGCAGCAGCCCAGTGTGACAGAGTTTCTCCAGCGGTACTCAAACGCAAATTAGGGAGCTCTTGGACTTAGGGTACGGACCGGTCACCCAAGGGCAAATCCCAAACTGTCCGCCGAAAGGGGGCGTAAGGGTTACGATAGCTGATGATAACAGCCCTTCCCACCAGTAACTATCCCAACTCCCGAGATACGGGGTTTTGGGATGTTTGGATCCGCGGTCCTTTTCACTTGGCCGTATAACGGCCATAACCGCTCCAGTGCGCGCGGCTTCGCTGGCAACTCGGAGAGCAAGTCAAAACCCCGCTCCACGGAGGGTCGCGCGGATAAAAAGAATGTGCCACCGGGGAGTGGCAAGTGGCCCCTCCGGCCCGCTGGAGGGGAGAGCCGCAGCGTTCCAGGTTAGTTTGCGCCTTCGAAAATGTAGAGGGAAAGGCGCGGAGGGTGTGAAAGAATAAACAGTTTCACGCAAAGGCGCCAAGCCATGGAGGCTCGAAAAGAACAACAGTTTTCTCTGCGCCTTTGCACCCTTGCGCCTCTGCGTGAGGTGTTTTTCCCGGCTCGCCGTAGGCCGGATTCATTACGCCGCGGGCTTTAGCCTCTTGAATTCAGCCTCTTCCTTCGCAGCGTCATCCGCTCGGCCGAGCTCGCGGTAAATCTGCGCGAGCAGGAAGTGGACGGAAGGATCATCGGGATCTGTCTTCGCCGCCGGCTCCAAGGCTGAGAGAGCTTCCGTTTTCTGCCCCAATTGCAGGAGCGCCTTCGCCAGGCCCAGTCGAGCAGGCGTGGCGGAAGGATTGATTTCCAGGGCCTTCCGGAAGGCGGTGACCGCCTCATTGAGTTGACCATGCTTGCGGTAGACTTCACCGATTTCGTATTCGGCCTGAGCACTCCTCGGATCTAGCGTCAGTTCTTGTTGCAGTTCTGACAGAGCTTCGTGCCAGGCGTCGGGATCGGGGGAATTCGTCAGGAGCAGGATGGCGATTTGCAGGTGTACTCCCACCAGAGTGGGGTCCAGCTTGACCGCTTGTCGATAGGCGTCCAATGCCGCTTTCCAGTTGCCATCGGTGGCAGCAAAAGAGGCCATCACCTGATAGCTCCGCGCGGACTTCGGCGCCACCTTCATCAGCTTCAAATAGACTTGGGAAGACAACCTTCCATAAAGTTCCCCCGCGGCATAAAGAACGTCAGGATCATTCGGGTAAGCGGCCATCAGCTTTTGCGTCACTTGCACCGATTCCATTTCATTCCCCTGCTGGTCCGCGCATCGCTGCAAACTGAGGCCGAGGATTCGCCGCAACTTGGGGTCGGGATTAGACGCGAACTCCCGCACCAAGGCGTTCATAGCGGCAGGGCAATCGCCCCCGGCCGCCTGACTGAGGGGCAGATAGGCTTTGGCGATAACGAGGGAGGGATTGAGCCTTTGGGCTTCCTTGAACTCGGCAATCGCTTTTTCATACTGATGATCGCTGTAATATGCGACTCCCAAGTTGGCGTGGGGTTCGGCAAGGTTCGGGGCGAGTTTCACGGCGGAGGAGAAGTGCTGCTCGGCAGCGACAAAATCACCGTTACTCAGCGCCGCAAGTCCCTGCTGGAGCTCCGCCCTGACCGCCGGTGAGGATTGTTGACAAAATGTCATCGTGGCCAGAAGGACCACGCAGGACAGGCACGGCACGACCTGTAGCTTCATGGGGAAGCATTGTAGCCGCCTGCGCACTTTCGCTGCAAGCCATAATGTGCCGCGGCCGAGGCACGAGAGTCCCAGTCCCAGGTGCAGAGAGCTGCATTCCCAATACGTCGCCCAAGGCGTCGCCTAAGGCTTGCCATTTTTCCGTGGCGTATGCTATCAGTAGATTCGGTGTCGGGTCGGGAGCTAGCCAAGGTGATGGTTCAGCCTCGGAATTGGGGCTTTTGCGGCAAGCGCTGGCGGACAATGACTTTTTGTCTGTGTTTGCCGTTCGTCCAATTCGGAGCAGTAGCGGGCATTTGCCCTTTATCCACAATGCCCCCCACCCCCGCCGAGGAATTGCAGGCGGCAACCGCGGCGGATAAAGCCGGGGATTATCCCACCGCCGCGAAGCTCTTTCAGAATTTCCTGGACAAGGTAAAACCGGCCCAAATGAATCCGCAAGCCAACTCTGAAGTGCGCACGAGGCTTGCGACGATTTACTTTCTGCTTCATGAATACCGCGAATCCCTTCGCACGGTCACTCCCCTCACCAGCGCCAAAGGTTCATCCGTCCCGGTGCCTCAGCAGGCTTGGATGGTGCAGGGTTTGGACGAGCTCGAACTCAACCAACTCACCGAGGCGATCCGGGCTTTGCGTGAAGCCCTAAAGCTGAACCCTGCCAGTGGCACGGCCCGCCTGGCGCTGGGGGACGCCTTGGCTCGCGAGGGCAACCTTACCGCGGCCGTCGATCAATATAAGGAGCAACTGCGGCGCACACCCAACGAAGTCGAAGCATGGTACAAGCTGGGGCTCGCTTACACCTTCTTGACCAAGCAGACCTCTGCCGGTTTCTGGGAGCGGTACCCAGACGACCCTGTCGGTCAGCAACTCAAGGCGGAGGGAAGCATTTCGCGTGCGGCCTACCCGGAAGCCTTGCGAACCTTGTTCGCGATGTTGAAACAGGACACTCCCCCGGCCGGACTTTACGCTGACCTGGGGACCGCGTTGCTTGACTTGGGTTTCCCTCAAACCGCCGAGCCCCAATTCCAGAAGGAACTGAAGCGGGACCCTCACTCGCCGGACGCCCTCTGGGGTTTGTCGGCAGTCATGGCGCTACGCGGAGATTGGGACGGCGCTCGCGAGAATCTGCGGTCCCTGGCGGAATCCAATCCCCAGGAATTGTCGCGGCTATTTGAGTCATCTCCCCCCATTTTGCTCCGCCAGGCCATACAGCAAAAGCAGATAACGATTCCCATTCAGTTCGCGCAAACACCGGAGGGAGCAGCGTGGAGCAACTGGCTGCAAGAGTCTGACGTGGACCTGTCCGCGTTGAATGCTGCCCCCGCAAAGACATGTTCTGAAGCCCTTGGCCCGCCGCAACTCGCGCCTGGGACCTGGCTTACTGTAGCTTGCTACCGGACACTTGCGGACCGATTGCACAAGCAGAAGGGAACTGGGCAATCTGACTTGGCTAAACTTGCGGAAGCCGAACTGCGCGAGGGATCACTGGACGATGCTGAGGCCGCCGCCCGGCGCGCGCTCGCATCCAAGCCCTCAGATGGCTGGGCAATGTATTGGCTAGTGAAGTCCTATGAAGCGCTGGGATATGCCGCTTTTGGCCAAGTATCGCGGTTAAGTCCCAACTCCGCGCGATTACATCAGATCGTGGCAAAATACTATGCTGACAAACACGAAACTGCGCACGCCGTAGCCGAATACGAAGCGGCGATTAAACTGTCACCGGACCTGCCGGACCTGCATCTGGGCCTTGGCACCGTTTACTGGGAGGCCGGCGATTGGGATCAAGCGGAAGCGCCGCTGCGCAAGGCGCTCGACTTGTCGCCAAGCTTGGTGAACGCCAGCTATGAGCTTGGCGATGTGTACATCCAGAGGAGACAATGGGAACAGGCCCTCCCCTACCTCCAACCCGCTGTGGGGAACGCAATGCTCAATTACCAAGCGTGCTTGGATGTTTCCAAGGCTGAGGCGGGCCTCGGGCACACCCAGCAAGCTATTGATTATCTCGTGCGGGTGGCCGGACAGGACCAGGATGGAGAAATTCACTATCGCCTCGCTCTCTTGTATCGCAAGCAGGGTTATTCCGCCAAGGCGGACGCCGCATTTGCAGCATCTAACCAGCTTCGCCAAGCCTCATCGCAACACGGCCAGGACGTACTTCAAACCATGGAGAAGGAGCGGCAAGCTCTCGACCAAACGGAGCACTGAGTGGAGCCTACATGACCAAGAGCAATTCCCACCTCCTCACCCGGCGCGACTGGATGCGCAGAAGCCTGTCCGGTCTGTGCTTCATTGTTCCTGTCCTGGCCAATGACAAGCTGGGACAGCCGATCCTCGCCTCTGGCGGGCCATGGTTCATAGATGTGGCGAATAAAGCGGGCCTCACAACGTTCCACGACACCTGTGGTTCGCTCTTGAAGAACTACCTGGTGGAAACCATGAACGGGGGCGTCGCTATCTTCGACTACAACAACGATGGCCTGATGGACATCCTGTTGGTCAACGGATCGACCTTCCAATTGCTCGATGATCCCAAGCTTCCCCGAACGATGAGCCGATTGTTCCGCAATAACGGCGACGGCACCTTTACGGACGTTACACGGCAGAGCGGCTTAATTAATACCGGGTGGGGCCAAGGCGTAGCGGCAGCCGACTACGACAATGACGGCTATGTCGACGTGTTTATCACGAATTTCGGTACAAACGCCCTGTTCCATAACAACGGCGACGGGACGTTTACTAATGTCACACACGAAGCCGGGGTCGAAGGCGGGAACTGGTCCTCCGGCTGCGCCTGGGGCGATTTTGATGGCGATGGTAGGTTGGACCTCTATGTCGCGCGCTATGTTGACTTCGACCGCGCCAGAATCCCCTCCCCAGGGGAAGCGAAATATTGCCTTTATCGAGGTGTGCCGGTGTGTTGCGGCCCCCTGGGTTTGACCGGCCTGCCTGATCTGTATTACCACAACGAGGGCAATGGGAGGTTCCGAGAAGTCTCAAACGACGTGGGCATTCGTGACAGCGACAAGGCCTTCGGCCTCGGGGTGATCACTCTCGATTTCGACAACGACGGATTCCTTGACATATATGTTGCCAACGACTCGGAGCCAAATTTCCTGTGGCGCAACAAGGGCAACGGGACCTTTGAGGAAGTAGCCATGGAAGCGGGATGCGCCGTGACTGCGGACGGGCGCCCGCAATCGTCCATGGGCGTCGCCGTGGGTGATTATAACAACGATGGCTGGATGGATATTTGTACCACTTCCTTTTCCGAGGACTACAATACGCTCTACCGCAACTCGAAGGGGATGTTTGACGACGTCACTTTTGAAGCCGGCCTTGGGACGGACTTCTCGAAACTCACTTTGGGCACTGGCTTCCTGGACTTTGACAATGACGGCTGGCTCGATATCTTCATGGCCAATGGGCACCTCTATCCGCAGGCGGAGAAGGCCGGAAATTCCTATTTTCAGCACAACCACTTGTGGCACAATCTTCGCAACGGCCGGTTTGAACTCCTTCCCGAAAGCCAGAGCGGATTTACACAGGCATGGTCCAGCCGCGGCGCCGCCTTTGGCGACTTGGCGAATAGCGGACGTGTTTGGGTGGTGGTGAATAACATCGATCAGGTACCCTTTCTGTATGAGCCTTCCGGAACCGCTGGCAACTGGGTTCGGATCCGGCTGACTGGCACGCGCTCGAACCGCAGCGCCATCGGGGCTCGGGTACGAGTAACGACGGGTGAGCTCACGCAGACCAATGAGGTTCGAAGCGGAGACAGCTACCTTTGCACCAACGACATTCGGCTTCACTTCGGCTTGGGTCAGGCAAAGTCCATTGATCGACTTGAAATCCGCTGGCCCGACCGTCAGGTAGAGAAGTATGAAAGGCTGGCCGTGAACCGGGAACACGCTTTCCGGGAGGGGGACAAAAATGAAAAGGCCTAGGCGCGGGCTGGTGGTTGCCACCGCAGCCCTCGCGGCCTTCCTTTCTTGCGTAGCCCCTGTTTTAGGACAAGGAGAGGCCTCGGAGGATGTGAGTCCCACGGGTGAAATTGACTTGGGGACGGTTCCGCCCGAACAGATCGTTAGCGCGGTGGCCGCCGCGCGGAAAGAAATTCGGCAAGAGGGGGATTCGGCGCAAGGTTACCTTCATCTCGCCATCGCGCTTAGCTCCGGCGATGACCAGCAGGGGGCCAGGGTGGCTATAGATCGAGCGTTGGCGCTCAATCCGAGGCTCCCAGGGGCGTGGTTGCAAAAAGCCCTGATTTCAATCAATGGTGGCACGTTGAAGGCCGCAATCGGCTATCTCCAGAAGGAAGTCGAGTACGATCCCAAAAGCGTCGGTGCGCGGCTCGAGCTCTCAGCAATGCTCTTCAGAAGCGGCGACTTTAAGGGCGCGCAAGAGCAAACCGAAGCCGTGTTGCGCTTTGACCCCCAAAATGCTAATGCCCTTGGGGGATTAGGTTACCTTCAGTTGCAGGAGGGCCAACTTCAGCCTGCGGTCGAGAACCTTCGCAAGGCCATTGCGGCACGACCTCGGTTCCCTGAGGCCAAGCAGAACTTGGGAAACGCCCTTATGCGGCTTGGGGACTGGCAGGGCGCACGTCAGGCCTTTGAAGATGCGATCAAGGATGAGCCCGACGCCATTCCGGCCGTCTACGGACTGGGCACCACGCTGCGGCACTTGGGCGAGACCGCGCCGGCGGCGACTCAGTTTGCCAAGGCCAAGGATATGTTGCAAATGGTCCAGGCGATGGCGCGAGCGCAAGGAGAGGATAATAACGGCGTCAGAATGTGGAACGATGGCAACTTGGCGGGCGCTGAGGAAGCCTTCCGGACTTCCGTGGCGGCCCACATGGCTTACGCAGAGGCTCATAACAATCTGGGCGGAGTGCTTTGGCAGGAGAAGAAGGTGAAGGAAGCGACGGATGAATTTACGCTAGCCATCCGCGCCGATCCAAAATTCGCCAAGGCTCACAATAATCTCGGCAACGCCCTGATGGTGGCCGGGAATCTTCCGGGAGCCATCGAGCATTACCAGACTGCGGTTAAGCTTGAGCCGGGGTTTGCCATGGGCCACTTCAGCCTGGGATTAGCGTTGGCGCAAACAGGGCAGAGCGTCCAAGCGGAGAAGGAATTGCGCGACGCCCTGATCCTCTCTCCCGATCTGGCTGTTGCCCACTTCGAACTGGGATTGCTCCTGGCCTCCGGTAAACCGACCCTGCCAGCCGAAGCGCGGTCTGAAATCGAGACGGGGATTCGCCTCAACCCTGAACTCAAAGCAGCTCTGCCCCCGGCCCTCGCGAAAGACTTATCGGCACCTCCTGCGACCTCGGCTCCCCACCACTGATAAACCCCTGTAAAAGATCCATGAGGAATCGAACGGCAGTCCCGTGCGCCAGTGCGCAGCTTTAGAGTGCGGCAGCTTGCTGCCGCTTTCCTCCACGCGAACTTGCGCGCGGGGATTTCGAATCGGCGCACATTTTGCCGCCAGCAAGCTGGCTGGGGGAAAAGCGGCAGCAAGCTGCCGCACTCTAAAGCTGCGCGCTGGAGGCATATACCAGCCGCTCCCTTTAATGTCGGGTTTTGCAAACCATTGATTCTTAAACCCATAACGGACAGCAGCGTACATGCCGGGAAAAAGACAAAAAAACACTTGAATTTGATATAGTGTTGTAGTTAAGTATATCACTATGTGGCATGCGACAGCTTTTCAAGAGGTGCCGCCATGCATGGCGACGAAACCGAGGAGTCACAGTGCGGCAGACCCGCGTAAGAGCTAGCAGGAACACATGATGGATCGTGAGTGGAACGACAGTCAGCCGATTTACCGCCAGCTTCGCGATCGCGTTGTCGCCATGATCCTCGACAGCGTGCTCAAAGAAGGCGACCCGCTGCCTTCCGTGCGCAATGTCGCAGCGGAATATCGGGTCAATCCACTGACAGTTCTGAAGGGCTATCAACAACTGGTGGACGAGCAGCTTGTGGAGAGCAGGCGAGGCCGCGGCATGTTCGTCAATGCCGGCGCTCGCGATCTGCTGCTGAAAGGCGAACGAGAGAAGTTTCTTACGGACGAATGGCCCAGAGTCCACGCCACCATTCAGCGGCTCGGCCTGACGCCGGAGGAACTGCTGGATGCTGCCAAATCTCACCGGCCGTCGAAGGCTCCCGAGGAGTAGCCGAAGCCATGACCGTCATCGAAGCACGCGGACTCCGCAAGGTTTTCGGCTCCGCCATCGCGCTGGACGGCGTGGATTTGCGTGTCGAAGAGGGCCGAATTCTAGGCCTCATCGGTCCCAATGGTGCAGGCAAGACCACCGCGCTCAACGCGATTCTCGGCCTCACCGCCTACCAGGGAGAACTGAAGGTGATCGGGCGCGACCCCTGGAACGAGCGCGACCAGCTCATGCGCGATGTCTCATTCATTGCCGATATCGCTGTGCTGCCGCGCTGGATGCGGGTTCGGCAGGCGGTCGACTACGTCGCCGGCGTGCATCCGCGATTTGATCGCGCCAAGGCGGAAAGTTTTCTTGCCAAGACGACGATCCGTCGCGACAGCAAAGTCGGGGAATTGTCCAAAGGCATGGTGGCCCAACTGAACCTCGCCCTGGTGATGGCCATTGATGCGAAATTGCTGGTGCTGGACGAACCGACGCTCGGTCTCGATATCCTGTATCGCAAGCAGTTCTACGATTCGCTGCTGAACGACTACTTCGATCGCAGCCGCACCATCCTCGTGACCACCCATCAGGTGGAAGAGGTCCAGAACGTCCTTACTGACCTCATGTTCATCAACCGCGGCCGCATCGTCCTTGATTGCCGCATGGAAGAATTCGAGTCGCGCTATCTGGAAGTGATGGTGCATCCCGAGCAGGTTGCGGCTGCGCGGGCGCTCAAGCCCCTTCACGAGCGCCAGGTGTTCGGCCGCAGCATTCTACTGTTCGATCATGCCGATCGCCAGCAAATCTCCACACTGGGCGACGTGCACACGCCCAGTATTGCCGACGTGTTCGTCGCGGTAATGGGCGATCAGGCCGGCGTTGTACAAGGAGCAGCCAAATGAATTCGCCATCGAACGCCGCGCCTGAGCCTCCCCTCGACTCGCAGGTCATCGCGCCCGCGGCCATGCCCGCGACTCGGCCCCTGTATTGGTCGGTGCGGCGCGAATGGTGGGAGAACAGTTCGATCTATATCGCGCCGCTGGCCGTAGCCGGCGTCATTCTGTTCGGCTTCCTGATCAGCATAATTCATCCGGCAGTGAAGATGCGTGCCGCCTTGGCCGACCCGGCGCACCAGCGCGCAGCGATCCACATGCCGTACGACATCGGAGCGGCACTGATCATGGGAACGATATTCATCGTTGGGGTGTTTTTTTGTCTCGACGCGCTGTACGGCGAACGCCGCGACCGCAGCATCCTGTTCTGGAAGTCGCTGCCGGTTTCCGATCTCTCGACCGTGCTCTCGAAGGCGAGCATTCCGCTCGCGGTTCTGCTGCTGGTCGCCTTCGCGACTATCGTTGCCACGCAGTTGGTCATGCTGCTCCTGAGCATCGTGGTCCTACCGCGAAACGGTTTGACTGTCGCGGCGGTGTGGGCACAGTTGCCGTTGGTCAAAATGTGGCTGGCACTGCCCTACGCTCTGGCGGCGATGGCGCTCTGGCAGGCGCCCATCTATGGCTGGCTGCTGCTGGTCTCCGGTTGGGCGCGGCGCGCGGCATTTCTCTGGGCCGTCCTGCCGCTGTTCGCGATCGGCGTCATCGAGAAGGTTGCGTTCAACACCACTCATTTCGCCAATCTGGTGAAATACCGCTTGTTTGGCTGGGTTGCGCAGGCCCTTGACCCACAGGCACATAGTGACGCCCTCATGGACCCGCTGCGAGCACTCGCTCCGGGGAGATTCTTGAGCACGCCGGGACTGTGGATCGGGCTGGCAGTAGCGGTGGTATTTCTCGGGGCAGCCGCACGGCTTCGCCGCTATCGTGGCCCCATCTGATGCGCGTGGGCATTAGATTCACGACTTCGCCTAAGGAGAAACGAGTAGCAGAACAACCATAATGATGGAACGGATGGCAGAAGCGTCGCTACGCACATCTGGGCGTAACACTCATCCGAGCGCCAGCGGGGTTCGTCTCGGAGCGGGGGAGGACCTATGAAGCGAATTATGATTGCCACGCTGTTCGGCTTGGTTGCGGGTGTGCTGTGCGCAACCATGTCATTCTCTGGCGGCTTAATGAAGTTCACCGCTGTCAATTTGGCGTGGATCTTATTGAATAGGGCAGTGATGGGCTTTGCGATCGGCACATCTGTGCTGAAACTGCGTTGGGCCTGGAATGGCATCGTCATGGGGCTGGTGGTCGGATCGACATTTTCCTATTTCCTTTTTATGAATGGGGGACTAGGAACGCTGCCGCTGGTCAACCTCCTGATTGGCAATCCAATATTCGGGTTGATGATCGAGTTCTTCACGACGGTGGTATTCAAGCAGCCGGCGCTTGCCGCATTTCGGGAGCCGCGGGCCAGCGCAGCGGAGGAACGCCCATGAAGGCAGTTCTCTACCACAACTACGGTTCACCCGACGTGCTCAAATGTGAAGAAATTGAAAAGCCGGCCGCGGGGGACGACGAAGTTTTGATAAAAGTTTGCGCGGCCTCCGTCAATCCCCTTGACTGGCACTTCATGAGAGGCACGCCGTATATGGTTCGCATCATGGCCGGGCTCGGCAAACCCAAGGACCCACGGCTGGGTGTTGATGTGGCCGGCCAGGTGGAAGCAGTGGGCAGAAACGTAACGCAGTTCAAACCCGGCGACAAGGTGTTCGGCTCATGCCGCGGGGCCTTTGCCGAGTACGCGTGTACTTCCGAATCAGCATTGGTCACGAAGCCGGACAACGTAACGTTTGAGCAAGCGGCTTCGGTACCTGTGGCCGCCTTCACCGCCTTGCAGGGTCTTCGCGACTTGGGACAGATTCAGCCGGGGCACAAGGTCCTGATTAACGGTGCGGCGGGAGGCGTGGGGACGCTCGCTGTGCAGATCGCCAAGTGGTTCGGCGCAGATGTGACCGGCGTATGCAGTACGAGGAATGTGGACCTGGTCCGATCCCTCGGCGCAGATCAGGTGATTGATTACACTCGAGAGGATTTCACCAAAAGCGGGAAACGTTACGACATCTTTTTCGATGGCGTGGGGAACCATTCTCTGTCAGCATGCAGGCGCGTCTTAAATCCTAAGGGAATATACGTTCCGTTCGGAGGAGAGGGTGGCCGGTGGATGATCGGTCCGCTGGCCCGGGCGATCACAACAATGGTGTTGTCACTGTTCGTGAGCCAAAAGCTGGTCAAATTCTTCCTGGCGAGGGGGAATAAGGAGGACCTGACCAGGATGCGCGAGCTCCTGGCGGCCGGAAAGGTAAAACCAGTCATTGACAAGTGTTACCGATTGAGTGATGCAGCAGAAGCGATCCGGTATCTGGAAAAAGGACACGCTCGGGGAAAAGTAATTATAACTTTGGAAGATGACAACTGACTCCAGGCGAGCCCCAAAACATAGCCTTATGGGGGCGTGGGCGAGACCCCCGGACTCATAAAACGATCTTAAAGAAACGATTAGTCCTACTGAGATTTGTATAGTTTCAGAAATAATATATGAAATCCCATACTCCCAATCCTCGGTGCCTCATCTCATTCCGCTTACCTATTTAAAACACGCATCTTATTCAAGTAATCGAAAGCAGTCGTTTTGGTAGTATATTTGCACTAGTACCTAGACGGCTTTGGGCGATTTAGTGAGGTAAACCGGACACATAACGTAGCAATATGATCCCAAAGGGGGGGACAAAATGAGTAGAATGCACCTTCCGCGTGCAGCCTATTGGATCTTTATTTTTGGGATGCTTCTTATAGCACCGCTGTCTGCTTGGGCGCAGACGTCGGTACTTGCCACAATGACCGGGGTCATCACCGACCCCTCCGGCGCTGTCATTGCCGATGTAGCCATCACGGCAACGAACACCGGAACGCAACAAATTGCCAAGGCGAACACGAACCCGTCCGGGAACTACGTGCTTCCCGACCTTCCGGCCGGCGATTACACTTTTCGGGCGGAGAAGCAGGGCTTCCAGGCATGCGAAAGTAAGGGCGTACACCTCGATCCAGCCGCCTCCGTACAGGTCAACTGCACGATGCAGTTAGGACAAGTCACGCAAACGGTGGAGGTTCAAGCCCAATCGGTACAAGTTCAAGTGACCGACTCCAAGGTAACCCGCACCGTCGACTCCACTCAGATGACGGACTTGCCGGTTAACGGGCGCAATTTCGTCAGCCTCCTTGGCCTTCAACCTGGGGTTGTCCAGAGCTTTTCCTTCAACAGCTTCCAGGCCATGAGCCTTTTTGCTTCGCAATGCACTCAGGTGAATGGCTTGACCGGAGAGTCCAACAACCTGCTGATTGACGGCACGCCCTCAACGCGCACCCGTGCCAACGGCGCCACCGTGGCCCTGCCCAGCATGGATTCGATCTCCGAAGTCAACATCGTTACCACCGGCTACATGCCCGAATACTCTCGCGCAGCGGGCGGACAGTTTGCCGTGAATCTAAAGTCCGGCGGTGACAAGTACCACGGAACCGTCTACGAGTTTATCCGCAACGACGCTTTGGACTCCCGCAATTTCTTCTCCGCCACGGTCCCGTCGCTGAAGTTCAACGACTTCGGGTTCACCATTGGAGGCCCGGTCATTCCGAAAGGCCACAAGCTTTATTTCTTCCTTTCGGAAGAATGGAACAAAGAGGTTAGCGGCAGCACTTGGGTGGGTACCGTGCCGACGGCTAACGACCGTCTGGGTAATCTGAGTGACTATTGCCATGTCTTCAGCAGTTGTCCCACGGTTCCTGCTTATTTGGGCGGCCAAACTATCGGCGGTGAAGCGCTGGTTGCGGGCCAACCGTTTCCGGGCGACATCATTCCTCAAAGCCTCTTCAGTGCTAACGGATCGGCGATGGTGGGTAACCTGTATGTGGCTCCCAATACCATCACGCAAGTCGCCGCTTACCCTTACGAGGGTGGCAATAACTTCATCACTACCTACAATGGTCCCAATGACACCCATATGTACAGTATCAAAGGGGACTATATCCCGAACGACAAGAATCACCTGTCTGTCTCTATTCGTCATTACTTCGGGAACACGAGCAGCGCGGCCAACGGAACCGGCGCCAGTTCCGCGCTCATCGATCAAGGCTACCATTGGCCCAGCCGCGGCGGATCGGTGGATTTGACGACCACATTTAGCCCCACCCTGCTCAATGACTTCTCGGTGGGCGCCAATGAGGACATCAATCACATTGTTCTGACCAATGGTATCTATGGGAAGAACGGGCTGGATCGCAACTCGCTTGGCATCAATTTCCCCTATATCATCCCTGGAGGGGATGCAAGCAAAGATATTGCTGGTAAGATCCCCACACTGATCTTGAGTGGTTTTGACGGGGTCAATGGCCAGGCGTATCCTTCCGGCAGCATCGGCCACGTGTATACCCTTCAGGATGTCATTACGAAAATCAGGGGCAATCACACCGTTAAGGTCGGGGTCTGGTGGGAGCACGACGGCGAGAACGACCACGATCAGGTGCGCGTCTCACCCGGTGGCGGCGTGGGGAACAACCTGAACGGGCAGTTCGAGTTTAACGCTGCGACCACCAATCCTAACTCCACGGGTTCGCCTCTGGCGGACGCCCTGCTCGGGAACTTTGACAATTACTCCGAATTGGGCTGGCGCAACCAGACCCCTTGGAGAGCCCACCAGGTCGGTTTCTTTGGTCAGGACAGTTGGAAGATTACCCCACGCTTCACCCTCCAGGGTGGTATGCGGTGGGATGTTTTCCAACCTTATAACAGTAAGTGGAACAACTTCGCGATGTTTCAGCCGTACGCTTACTCCTTCTTACCCGGTGTTGCGCAGGTAGTCGATCCCAGCACGGGGTTCATCGTGGGAGGCAACCCTTACAACGGTATTGTCGTTCCTGGTGCGGGAGTTCCCAACGATGCCGCCGGGCACTTCGCGGTATTAGGCCAGGCGTTGACAACATCGAATATTGCCTCCATCAACCAGGAGTTGCAGTATTACGGCATGGCGCGCGGCCTATCGAATTCGATCATCGGGACCCAGTGGCACGATTTCCAGCCGCGCCTCGGGTTTGCCTGGGATCCGAAGGGTGATGGCAAGACCTCTATTCGCGGCGGCGCTGGCATCTTCTACAACCACAACACCCTGAGCGACGTGACGCTGGAAGGCGGAGTTACGCCTTACCAGTTGGCTTCGGAAGTGTTTAACGGCTTGGCGGATTGCCCGGGTTCGGCAGTAACGGCCTCCCGGACCTGCTCGCCCAGCAGCGCGACTGCTCCCAACTTGCCTATTCCCATGACCGGCAACGACATGATCAACGATACGCCGGTGGTTTATTCCTGGAACTTTACCGTCGAGCACATGTTCTTCAATGACACCCTGATTAGCGTCGGCTATGTTGGCAATCGTGCCCGTCACATGCCCATCAATGCCGACTTGAACGAGCCGGCGATCGGCACCTTTAACACGACTTTGAACCCCCAGAACGCCGGTATTAACCAGGATGCGTTGCGACCGTACCCGGGCATTGGCGGCGACGCGACCACCCTGCAAGAGGGCAATTCCAAATACGACGGTCTACAGGTGAGCGTACAGCGGCGCCTTGTCAAGAGCTTGCAGTACAACGTGTCCTATACCTACTCCAAAGCCTTTGATATGGCGGACAACATCTACTCCGTGGTGACGGATACTTACAACCCTAAGTACAACTGGGAGCCTTCCGGCTTTAACCAGACACACAACTTGACCACCACCTGGGTTTACACCCTGCCGTTCTATAGGCACGCAACAACATGGTATGGGAAGGCTGTCGGCGGCTGGGAGCTCTCGGGCGACCTCGCGCTCTTAAGCGGATTCAATAAGAGCATCACCGCTAGTGGCGATCCGCTGGGGAACGGGGTTGGGAGCATCGGCGGAACCGAGTACGCTGCCGTCAAGTCTGGCTGCAACTACCGGGGCAGTCGTACGGTTTCTCAATTCTTCAACACTTCCTGCTTCTCCCAGCCGTCAGCCGCCACCTCCACGCTGTACGGGACGGTTGAGCCAAACGCTATCGAGGGGCCGGGAATTGACAACCTCGACCTTGCTCTGCTGAAAAACGGCCCGATCACCGAGTGGTTGAAATACCAGTTCAGGGCGGAGTTTTTCAACATCCTGAACCATCCGTCTTTCAATTCGATCGACACCACGGTGACGGACAGTACCTTCGGGGTGGTGAACGGCGCTGCCGACCCGCGGGAGATTCAGTTTGCCTTGAAGCTGATTTTCTGATCTTCTGTGGGAATTGATTGTGGTTTCACACGGGAGTGCGTATCCCACCGGGCTGCTTCGAAGATGGAGCAGAAGGGAAGGGGTTATGCACTCCCGGTTTTTTTGGTGGCACCAATGGCCTTTCCCAAGTCAACCTTCCTCCCATGCCCCCCGGCCCCGAGTAGTGGCCTAATTTGAAAAGTCACATTTGAGAGAGGGCGATGCAGCGGGGAACAAAACTTGGCAGGTTATCCTTCCTCGCCCTTCTGGTTACGATGACACTGAGCGCATCATCACCCGGGGCGGACAGTTCGTGTGCTGTGTGCCACCCTCGAGAAACCGCCGGATACGCCTCCACGCAGATGGCGCACTCGCTAAGCGCCGCCACCACCGAACCCGCCGGGGAGTTTGTGCATTCCGCTTCGAAAACCCGCTTCTCCGTGGAGGCCGATTCGGGCGGCATCCTACAACGGCTGAAGCGGGAGGGATTCAGCGGCGCTTACCACCCGGCCTATGCCATCGGTTCCGGCACTCACGCGGTCGCCTATCTCATCGATCTCAATGGCCATCTCTTTCAATCGCCCATCTGCCTCTACTCCCAGCGGGCATGGGACATGGCGCCCGGCTATGAGAATAATCCGGCGCCGGATTTTCTGCGCCCGGTCACGGCCGATTGCGTGTCTTGCCACGTCGGCAAGGCTCGTCCCGTTGCCCACACCCTGAATCGCTTTGAAGATCCTCCGTTCGCGGCCGAGGCCATCACTTGCGAGCGCTGCCACGGTCCGGTGGAAGCTCACCTGCGCAGCCCTCTTCCCGGCAGCATCATCAACCCGGCCAACCTCGCTCCGCGCGCCCGCAACAGCGTCTGCGAGCAATGCCACTTAAGCGGCGAAGCGCGGATTGCCAATCCCGGCAAGGTGATCAGCGACTTCCGCCCAGGTGAGGATTTGGAAGACGTTTTCTCGGTGTATGTTTTTCCCGACTCGCTTGATCCCTCCCGCCCCGCCGGGCTCAAGGTGATCAGCCAGGCCCAGCAACTCGCGCTCAGCACCTGCGCGCGGATGAGCAACGGCCGGCTCTGGTGCGGCACCTGTCACGATCCCCACCAGCAGTCGGTGGATACCCAGGCTTGGTTCCGCAGCCGGTGCCTTTCCTGCCATGGCGCGGCGCTTCTCGAACGGCATCCCAAGCCTAGCGATGATTGCGTGGGCTGCCATATGCCGCATCGGCCGGTTTCGGATGGCGGACATACGGTATTTACCGACCATCGAATTGCCCGCCGCCCTCCTGCTGAAAACGTCAGTCCCCAGAACAGCGAACCCACAACGCTCGTTGCCTGGCATCAACCCGCAGGCGCACTGGCGCAGCGCAACCTTGGCCTGGCCGAGATTGAGGTCGGCGAGAAAAGGAAGAACTTCTCGATGGTGGCGCAGGGGGCCAAGCTTCTGATGGAGTGTTCTTCGAGTTTTCCCAATGATCCTCCGGTGCTAACGAGCATCGGCCAGGTGATGCTGGGCCTCCATGACAACAAGGAGGCGGCCGCCGTGTTCGAACGGGCGATTCAGGCCGAGCCTGACAATCCCGCAAATTACCTCCATCTCGCGCTCGCCTGGAAAGATGCCAAGGAGTTTCAGCGGGCGATTGAAAATCTGGAGAAGGCGCTACGGCTTGATCCTCTCCTCGAGCAGCCGTACTTGGAACTCGCCGAAATCTATTCGGCCGAGCACCAGCCGGTGATGGTCCATCAGACGTACCGGCGGTTTCTCAAAGCCTTCCCGCAAAGCCTCGAGGCGCAGAAAGACGTGGAGGCCTCGACGTCGCGATAATCCTGTATAATTGGGTCGAGCGAGTTGGCTAGGGGAGGGCGACGCGGCCAGACGCACCGACTCATCTTTCAGACGGGCCGAGCACGGGAAAAGGATCTTGTTCAACGATGCGATGCTCACGTCGGAGCTTGCTCAAGTCCTCTGCGCTCTTGTTTGGGGCAAACCTCACTGACCTATTCACAACTCCCATCGCGAATTTGACCGGCAGTTTGGCCATCCAAGCGCATGCGTCAGCGGCCTCTGATGGAGGCGTACCGGTGACCTTCGTCGACGTTGCCGAGCAAGCCGGGCTGGTCATTCCGAACGTTTGGGGCGGTGTCCGCGAGAAAAAGTACATCATCGAGACCAAGGGCAGTGGTATCGCCTTTTTTGATTACGATAACGACGGCTGGCTGGACATCTATCTCACCAACGGCGTGAGGCTGGGAGAGACCTACGAACCCGGGACAGCGCCTACCTCCCATCTCTACAAGAACAACCGGGATGGCACCTTTACGGATGTAACTGAGCGGTCCGGTTTGGCGCGCACGGGCTGGCAAACCGGCGTCTGCGTTGGTGATTATGACAACGATGGCTGGGATGACCTGTTCTGTTGTTTTTGGGGTCATAATATCCTGTTCCATAATAACGGTGACGGAACCTTTACGGACGTGACGCACAATTCCGGTCTCTTCGAAGATCGGGTGCGCTGGGGGACCGGGTGCACCTGGTTGGACTACGACCGCGACGGTTTCCTCGACCTGTTCGTGGCCAACTACATTAACCTGGACCTGGAAAACCTCCCCGGCATGGTCGGCCAGAGAGGCGCATGCCAATGGCACGGAGTTCCCGTGCTCTGTGGTCCGCAAGGGCTGCCTGCCGGCACGAACAGTCTCTATCACAATAACGGTGATGGCACCTTTACGGATGTCAGCGAGAAGGCCGGGATCCTCAAGCCCGGACCCCGGTACTCCATCACGGCAGTTTCCTACGATTTCGATAATGATGGTTGGCCCGACATTTATGTGGCGGTCGATTCCCAGGCAAGCCTGTTATTGCACAACAACCACAACGGGACGTTTACCGATCAGGCCGTCATGGCGGGTTGCGCCCTGAGCGAGGATGGACTCGAGCAATCCGGTATGGGCGTGGGTGTGGGTGACTACGACTGCGACGGATTTCTGGACATTGTGAAAACCAATTTCATCAACGATTCGATCGACCTTTACCACAACAATGGTGACGGAACCTTTACGGAGGTCAGCAACGCGGCAGGGGTCGGGACGCTCACGAAGTATGTCAATTGGGGAGCAGGTTTCGTGGATTTCGACAACGACGGCTGGCCGGACATTATCTATGTGACCGGTCACGTATACCCCGAAGTCGAGCAGGTCGGCGAGCACTTCAAAACCCCACGCATGGTCTACCGCAATCTTGGCAATGGCAAGTTTGGGGATGTCTCCGCGCAGATGGGGCCGGGGATTGCCGAGCGCTTCTCCAGCCGCGGCTGCGCCTTCGGGGATTTTGACAATGATGGCGATGTGGACGTGCTGGTCTTAAACCTGAACGATCTGCCTTCACTATTACGTAATGACGGAGGGAACAGCAACAATTGGGTTAAGGTCAAGCTGGTGGGGACGAAGTGCAACCGTACCGCAATCGGCGCCCGGGTACGCGTGGTGACCGGGAAGCACGCGCAGACCGACGAGGTCGCGAGCGGCACGAGCGTGATGTCACAGAGTGACCTTCGCCTGCACTTCGGCTTGGGACGCAGCAAGATGGTCGATTTGATCGAGGTGAAATGGCCGACGACTCAGAAAGTCGAGCGTTTCACGAATGTCGAAGCGAACCAGACGATCACGATTAAAGAAGGGGCAGGCATCGTTGCGAGGCAGGGGAATCGGAGCTAGCCCGCTTCTGGAGTGACACAGGCACTCCTGCCTGTGTCTCGAGTTTGTGCGCAGCCAGGAGTGGCTGTGGCACAGGCACTCGTGCCTGTGCCTCGAGTTTCTACTTTTTTTCACTCGGCGACGGCTGGGGGAATAGGGCGCCAAAAGAGTTAAATAGGGGAAACCAGCAACCTCGTTTTCCTTCCGGCAAGATAAGGTGGAGCCCATTTCTAAAGTCTTTTCCTCCCGGTAAAAGAATGGGCAAGAATTCTCTTGACAATACGCCTGGGCTCTGCTATAGTCTAGGGGCAGGGACGGGCGCGGAACGCGGCAGCCCCGCTGGGGCGCTTGGAGGAAATGACGGATGCCTCGATCGACGGCGAAAACGCAGGACAGATTATCCGAGGCAGGGAAGGTTCGATCGCCGCAGCGGAGGGGAAAGGTCGCGTGGGGAGCGAGCCCTGAAAAAAAGATGTTATAAAAAGACGAGCGAAGCCTGAATGTGTATGAAAACAAACAAAAACACGACATGTTGCCCGAGGAAAAAAGGGACAATTCTACACAACTGAGCGACATTTTATACAAAAGAACACGTGATTTGCGGAAATCGTCGGCTCTCTTGTCACTAATCGAGCGCTGTGAAACAAATCCCGGGCTTCAAAATGTAGAAACTCGAGGCACAGGCACTCGTGCCTGTGCCTTTTTGCTGGGTCAGAAAATGTATGGACCCCAGACCGCTGACGACTCGCTCGTTCGTGCACGAGGTATCCAAACTCGTCTGAATTTTCAATGTCGGAGACGGTTTCATGAATTCCCGAGCAGGTCGATGGTTTGTCATAATCGGAGTGACTTGCATTCTATTTCGGTCCTCGCCGAAGACCCTTGCGCAATCCTCAGGCTCCTGGCCGCCTCAATCCTCGCAGTACCGATTCCACATGATCGGGAACGCCCACATTGACGCTCCCTGGCTCTGGCCGTGGCCGGAAGCCATGTCGGTCGTGCACAGCACATTTCGGTCCGCGCTCGACCGCATGAACGAGTATCCGGATTTCACTTTCACCGCGAGTTCCGCCCAGTTCTATGCCTGGGTGGCGGCAACCGACCCGGCGATGATGGACGAGATTCGCAATCGCGTGGCCGAAGGGCGGTGGGATGTGGTGGGCGGCTGGTGGATCGAGCCGGACGTCAATATCCCGAACGGCGAGTCGCTGGTCCGCCAGGGGCTCTACGGCCAGAGGGTGCTCCAACAGTTATTCGGGCGCACCGCGCAACTCGGCTACAACCCTGACGCCTTCGGCCAGACCGGGACCTTGCCACAGATTCTCAAGCTCCAGGGCATGCGCGGCTATGTCTTCAAGCGCCCGATGGCCCCGGAGAAGAAACTTCCTGGGGATCTGTTTTAGTGGGAAGGCCCGGACGGCACGCGCGTGCTCGCCTATCGAATCCCGCTTGATTCCGGGTTTGAGGACCATTTGCCATACTGGGTCCGCCGGTTCATCACGAAGTTACCCGAGCCCACCAAGGACATGATGATCTTCTACGGCGTCGGCGACCACGGCGGGGGGCCCACGAAGGTCATCATCCAATCCATCCTTGATATGCAGAAGCAAGCAGGCGCGCCGGCCATTCTCTTCAGCACGCTGGACCGCTATTTTGATGAGGTCATCAAGCTCGATAATCTCCCTGTCGTGGCCGACGAACTCCAGCATCATTCCGTGGGCTGCTACACGGCCGTGTCGGAAATCAAAAAGGACAACCGGGTCACCGAGGCGGCGCTGGCCACAGGGGAGAAGATGGCCTCCCTGGCTTACGCGGTGGCGGGGTTCGACTATCCCCAGGACGAATTCACCGCCGCCTGGAAGAAGGTGCTGATGATGCAGTTTCACGACAGCATCTCCGGCACGGCGCTTCCGGAAGAGTACGTGGTGTCGAGGCACTCTTACGGATACGCGCAGGAAGTCGCGAATCAAGCTACCAACCTTGCCGCGCAGAAGATTGCCTGGCAGATTCCCACTCAAGACCCGGCCTCGGAATACCTGGTCGTTTTCAATCCTCACGCCTGGGATGCCACGCTGAATGTTGAATACGATTTGGGCTGGGATGATTGGACGGGGCGCGAGATTAATTCCCCGCTGGAAGATGATCGCGGCAGCCCTGTACCTCACCAATGGGCGCAGGCCACTACCGTCTATGAACGGCGGGGAAGGCTGGTCTTTAGCGCGGCGGTACCGGCTTTTGGCTACCGGCAATTTCGATTGCGAAAGGCGGTGACGGTTCCCCCACAGGCTTCGGCGGTACACGCATCAGAAAGGGGAATGGAAAATGAACATCTTCGCGTAAGCTTCGCGGACGACGGGACCTTATCGATTTATGACAAAGACAGCGGCGCGGAGGTCTTTCGCGGCGGCAAAGGAGGCGCGCGTGCCATCGTGCTGGACGATCCCGGTGACACGTGGAGCCATGGGGTACGCGCCTACACGAAGGAAGTGGGGGCGTTTGGCGGCGCCAGTTTCCGCGTGCTCGAGAGTGGTCCGATGCGCGCGGTGGTGCGCGAGCGGACGAGCTACGACGCCTCCTCGCTCCGGACGGATTGGATACTCTACGCCGGCGCGCATGCCCTGGAAGCGCGTGAAACCCTTGACTGGCACGAGCACCTGAAGATTCTGAAGTTTTCCTTCCCCGTGGACGTGGAAAATCCCCAGCCGACCTACGAAGTCGCATACGGTTACAAAGTGCGGAGGGCCGAGGGAGATGAAGATCCGGGGCAGCGGTGGATCGATCTTTCCGGCGATCGCGCCGGAAAGCCGTATGGGCTCGCCGTCATCAACGACGCCAAATACGGTTATAGCGTGCAGGGGAACGATATGCGCATTTCCATCGTGCGCGGTGCGGTCTACGCTCAACATGAACCGGCCAAGCTGGAAGCTAACGGCGAATACATCTGGCAGGACCAGGGCGAGCAGACGTTCCGCCTGTTGCTGCTGCCCCACGCTGGCGCGTGGCAGGATGCAGCCGTCGTGCGGCAGGCAGAGGAGTTCACGGCGCCTGCGCCGGTCTTCTACCAGGGCATCCATCGGGGAACCCGTCCGCTCTCCGCCTCATTTATGTCTGTGGATGTGCCCAACGTTGTGGTATCCGTGGTCAAGAAAAGCGAGGATGGAGACGACCTGATTGTCCGATTATACGAAACCGCCGAGCGCGCGACGGCGGCGAACCTGGACCTGGGACTTGTGAACCGCCGCTGGACGGGATCTTTCCGTCCGCTCGAAATCAAGACACTGCGCGTGCCTCGCAACGGAGGCGAGATTCGCGAAGTTGATGTCCTGGAAAAATGAGGAATGAATGGAGTGGGAAGGCAACAGGATGGCTCAAATGTGCCCACGAGAGTATAATTCCCGGCGGTACTTTGAGGATGGATCGCATGCGGAAATGCGGGGCTGCTTCTATTTGCTAAATAGACCAGGAGATCTCCAATGAGGGTTTCGACAAGCAGGCAAGTTCTGAGATTCGGGATGCGGGTTTTGAATATCAGCCTGGCTGCAATCGTATTATCCGGGCTCGTTATCGGCGTGTTCAACGAAGCACGGGCAAACGCGCAGACAGCGGAGCAAGCGGCGGGGATCGTCAAATCCCTAAGCGGTGGCTCCCGAGCAGTTGTCGAGCGGCTGAGCGGGCTCAACCGGCTTCCGGCGGAAGAATGGCGATATCACCCGGGCGACCTGGCCCATGGAGAATCGCCGAATCTGGACGACTCATCGTGGCAAGTGGTGAAGCGGCGCATGGAAGGATCGAAGGACGCAGTGTGGTTCCGGCGGTGGATCGAAGTTCCCCAGAGCCTGCATGGCTACGACCTGACGGGCGCGCGGGTATGGTTCAGCTTCCAAGCCGACGCCAATGGTCCGATGCCGGAGATTATCTATTACAACGGGCGCCGTGTGGCGATGGGCGATGACCTGGAACCGATCGTGCTCTTCGACTGGGCGAAGCCCGGCGACAAGGTGCTGGTGGCCGTAAAGCTGCTTCACACGGTGGACAACAAAACATTCGCGGGGACCGAGCTGAAGATCGATTTCGCCGAGAACCGCCCGAACCCCGAGGATCTGAGGCTTGAAATTCTGTCTACTGGCCTGCTGATCCCTGGATTCTCAAAAGATGTTGGTGCGGACACCGCGACTCTGGAGAAGGCCATTGGCACGGTCGATCTGGCGGCGCTGGACGCGAAGGATCAGGCCAAATTTGACTCATCGTTGAAGCAGGCCCAGGCGACCCTCGAAGGCCTGAAGCCAATGCTCCAGCAAACCACCCTGCACCTGACCGGAAATTCGCACATTGATGCGGCATGGCTGTGGCCATGGACGGAAACGGTGGACGTTGTCAGGAGAACGTTTGGCACCGCATTGCAGTTGATGAATGAATATCCGGATTACACGTACACCCAATCGGCGGCGCAGTACAACGACTGGATTGCCGCGAAGTATCCCCAAATGAACGAGGAGATCAAACAACGCATCAAGGAAGGGCGCTGGGAAATTGTGGGCGGCATGTGGGTGGAACCGGATCTGAATATGCCCGACGGCGAGTCGCAGGTTCGGGCGCTGCTGGTGGGCAAACGGTGGTTCCAAAAAGCCTACGGCGTGGATGTCCGCATCGGCTGGAACCCGGATTCATTTGGATACAACTGGCAACTACCCCAGATTTACAAGCGATCCGGCGTCGACTACTTCGTGACCCAGAAGATGGTGTGGAACGACACCAACCAGCTTCCATTCAAGCTGTTCTGGTGGGAGTCGCCGGATGGCAGCAAGGTGCTGACGTATTTCCCCCATGACTACGCCAATGACAATCTGAACCCCGTGCGTCTCTCAAACGATCTGGCCACCGCGCACAAACTGGCTCCGGGCATGGCGGAGATAATGGACCTTTATGGGATCGGTGACCACGGCGGCGGGCCGACGCGGGCCGTTCTGGATGAGGGCACGCACTGGATGCAACCGGACAAGGTTGTGCCAAAGATGAAGTTCGGGACCGCGCAGAGCTACTTCACCGGGATCGAGAGCAAGCTCGCGGCGGATTCGCCGCTATGGGATTACGACTCGATTGCCAAAGGGTACAAGCCCTCCGCCGCACCCCCCGACGGTCAGGTGGCGATTCCGACGTGGAAGACGGAGATGTATTTCGAGTACCACCGTGGCGTGATGACCACCCAGGCCAACCACAAGCGCAACATGCGGGAGAGTGAAGAATGGACACTCAATGCCGAAAAATACGCGTCGCTGGCGTGGCTGGAAGGCAAGCGCTACCCGGGCGGTGAACTGACGGAGGCGTGGAAGAGAATTACGTTCAATGATTTCCATGATCTGGCGGCAGGTTCTGGAATCGGGGTCATCTATAAGGAAGCCCAGCAGGATTTCGATCAGGTGCACTGGGCCACGAACGAAATTTCACAAAAGGCCCTGAAGACGCTGGCGGCGGAAGTCAACACGCAGGTTGCAGCCGGCGTGCCCGTAATTGTCTTCAACCCCCTGGGTTGGGAGCGCTCGGGGTCGGTACGGGTGGACGTGCAGATGCCGGCCCCAGCCGCGGGCGGGGTGAGCGTGCTGGACGGAGCGAACCGCGTGGTGCCGTCGAAGGTTCTCGAGAGCGATGCCAAAACCAACAGCTACCGACTGCTGGTCGCGGTCAAGGACGTGCCGTCACTGGGGTATAGGGTGTTGCACGTCGTTCCAGGTACGAAGCCGTTCGCAAGCGATTTAAAAGCGGAGGGGCTGACCATCGAGAATTCCGCTCTGAAGGTTTCGGTGGACAAGCAGACAGGCTGCATTACAAGCCTCTATGACAAGAAGACGAAGTTCGAGGCACTGGCGTCGGGCGCGTGCGGCAATCAGTTACAGACTTTCAAGGACCTGCCGAAAGAATACGACGCGTGGAATATTGACCCCGGCACGCTCGATCACTTTACTTCGATTGACCAAGCTGATTCGGTCGAGCTGACCGAGAAGGGGCCGCTGCGTGCCGCGATTCGCGTTACGCGCACATGGCAAAACTCGAAGTTCGTGCAGGACATAACGCTCGATGCGGGCGCGGACCAGGTGGATGTGGCGAATGATATCGACTGGCATGAAACGCACGTGCTATTGAAAGCCGCGTTTCCGCTAGCCGCGACCAGCGACAAGGCCACCTACGAGATTCCCTATGGCAGCATTCGGAGGACGACGACGCGCAACAATACCTGGGAGCAAGCGCAGTTCGAAGTGCCGGCGTTGCGCTGGGCCGACCTGGGCGATGGTCAACATGGCTTTAGTCTGCTGAATGAAGCGAAATATGGATACGACGACAAGGACAACGTGCTGCGCCTCTCGCTGCTGCGCTCGCCGACATGGCCAGATCCCGATGCCGACCGCGGGCACCATCACTTCCATTACGCTCTGTATCCGCATGGCGGTGACTGGAAGCAGGCGCTGACGGTGCGGCACGGCTACGAATACAACTACAAGCTCCAGGCGATGCAGGTGGAAGCGCACACAGGCAGCCTGCCGGCAGAGCATACGTATGTAACGGTGAAGCCGGAGAATGTGGTGCTGACCGCCCTCAAGAAGGCTGAGGATGATAACGGGCTGATTTTCCGTGTATACGAATGGGCCGGAAAATCAGGCGACGTCGAAATCCATGTGCCGAAGGGCGCGACAGGAGCCACCATTACGAACCTGATGGAAAAGCCGGAGGGGTCGGCGTTGCAAATTGTAAATGATACGGTCACGGCGCCCATTCATCCGTACGAAATCCTGACGGTGCAAGTGAACTATCTCTCGATGCGATAATCTGCTTCCGTCCCGTCAAGGGATGTAGAGGCGTTACGTCGTACATGATTAGGCGACGGAGAAAACCGTTTTCCGTCATGTCGATCCTGCGTCTTTCTCCAGCAGCCCCCACGGAGCACGCTGCGGAAGGGCCTATCAACGGAGGCATCCGTGTCTAAGTTCCGCGCTCTTGGCTACACGCTTGTAATCGCAACAATCCTGATCTGTTTAACGGTGAGCATGACCGGGCAGACCAAGCCTCATGGGGAACTTGACCTGGTGGGATACGCCCACACGGACCTTTCTTGGCTCTGGCCCCGAAGTGAAACAATACATGAAATCCTTCCGCGGACGATTGAGAGCGTCTTCAAGATGATGCAAGAGCATCCGGGCATGGTTTATGCCCAGAGCGCAGCCCAAGCCTACAAGTGGACGGAGCGGTACTATCCGGACCTCTTCGCGCAGATCTCCCAGAAAATAGCCGCGGGTGAATGGGAAGTTGTGGGCGGGTCGTGGACCGAACACAGCACCAACATTCCCAACGGCGAGTCTCTGGTGCGCCAGCATCTCTATGCCAAGCGATATTTCAAAGAGAAGTTCGACGTGGACGTCAAGATTGGCTGGCTGCCCGACACCTTCGGCTTCAACTGGAATTTGCCGCAGATCTACCGCAAATGTGGAATCGACTACTTTGTAACGCACAAGCTGAAATGGCAAATCGAGCGCAACGACCCGCCGATTCCCTTCCCCTATCACCTCTTCTGGTGGGAGGGCCCGGACGGCTCGCGGGTTCTCGCCTTCCACACCGTGGGTAACTACTCCCAGCCGGTCCAGCCGGGCCAGATGCTGGAATACCTCCAGACCCTGGAGAAAATACACAACGTCGACAAACTCTTGATCCTGTACGGAGAGGGCGATCACGGGGGAGGGCCCATGCCCGAGATGATGGATCGCGCCGTGAAGTTGATGCACGATCCCGACTACCCCACCGTGCGCTTTATCAAGGCGCTGGATTACTTCCATGAAATCCAAGCGCTCCCGCAAAGCAAAGATTTCCCCATCGTTGACGATGAGCTTTATGTGAAGACCCATCGGGGCACCTTTACCACCGACTCGCAGGTAAAGCGCGATAATCGCCTGTGCGAAGTGCTGCTGATGAACGCCGAAAAGTTCTCCTTGCTCGCCTCACAGCTCGGCCAGCCATATCCCCAGGAACAGCTTCAGAAACTATGGGAGAAGGTACTGTTTGGGCAGGTTCACGACAACATTGATGGTTCCGCCGTTGCCGAAGTCTACCAAGACGCCGCGACGGATTATGGAGATATCAAGCATGATGGCGGGCAGTTGCTCAACTCTGCCCTCACCACCATTGCCAAGCGGATCAATACGCAGGGCGAGGGACGCGCCGTCCTGATCTTTAACTCCCTGCCATGGGAGCGGACCGACCTCGTTTCGCTGGATGCGGGGTACTTCGCGGGGCTCAATCACTTCAAGATTCTCAATGCTGCTGGACAAACCGTGCCTTATCAGCTTGAGGATGCAGCTGGGACGGATAAGGCGCTGTTTCTCGCCGAAAAAGTGCCGGGAATGGGATACAAGGAGTATCGCATTGTGGCTAGCGAAGAGCCGCCCAAGTTTTCGACTGACCTCGTGGTTTCTGGCCTTACGCTGGCAAACAACCAGGTTGAAGTGGTGATTGACCCCGACTCCGGCAACCTGAAGTCATTGAAGAAAAAAGGTATGGAGACCAACTTCCTCCGCGCGGACAATCCCGGCGCGGCGCTGGAAGTCTGGGAGGACAAGCCTCCCGAGGCTCCGCGCGGCGAGCCGGCATGGAATATCTATCTTGGGTCTGATAACAAGCTGGATAAGGCCGAGAATGTAAAGGTCGTCGAAACCGGGCCCATCCGCGCCGTTGTGGAGGTGAAGAAGTCGTTTGGCGGTTCAGCGTTCGTGGAGAATATCGTTCTATATAGCCACGCGGATCGGGTGGATTTCGAACTCAGCGTCGACTGGCATGAGAAGTACCGGTTCGCCAAAGTTGCGTTCCCGCTGAACCTCAAGAGTGTCTATGCAACTTACGAGATTCCCTACGGCGCCATTCAACGGTTCGATTACACGTTGAAAGAGGACCCGGGGATTCGCCTCGCGGCGCCACTGCGGGCGTGGGAACTCGCCGATCGCACTAAATTCGAAGTGGCCGGGCAACGCTGGGCGGACGTCAGCAATCAGCCCGGCGATTACGGAGTCACACTGGTCAACGATTCGAAATACGGATATTCGTACCAGGAGAATACGCTGCGCCTGAGCCTGATTCGCGGTCCGCGCCGCGCATACCAGGGGATGCAGGACACCTGGTCGGACCAATCGGACGATCCAATTGTAGGTATCCATCACATCAAATACTCGCTCATTCCGCATCGCGGCGGATGGCAGGACGCGAATACCACCCGGCTGGGCGCCGAGTTCAACGCACCGCTGTTGGCAAAATCCGAGCCCTCTCACGCCGGTGAACTCGCCACGGCTTACAGCGTGCTCGACGTCGCCCCCGCAAGTGTCACGGTGGAATCCGTCAAGAAGGCCGAGGACACCAACGAGTACATCGTCCGGCTCTATGAGACTGCGGACAAACCCACGACCGCAGTCCTCAATTTCGCCCGCAGTCCTCGGAAGGCAAGTGAAACCGACATGATGGAATGGGATAAATTCGTGGCTCCGAAATCATTTGAAGTTCACGGGACAAAAGTAAATGTGCCCGTAAAATCGTTCGAGGTGAAAACCATTCGGGTCGGGTTCTGAAACGGATGCTTCCGAGGCCGGTTTCCGCCGGCCCCGGGCTTTGTTAGGAACTGCCGTACCTGACTCTACGGGTGAAAAAACACCTATTGAGCGGGCCCCGTCCTGCCCGCCCAACCTTATTCAATATTCGAGTACCTGAGGGGGCCGAAGCCCTTCAATTCGGCGCCAATCCACAATAAAAACCCATGGGTTGCTAACCAAATTCGTGGTAGGACGTCTACCGTCATAGATGGTAGAATATCTACCATGAACATGACAACCGAACCCTCGAACCGGCTTGAGCTCTTGCAGGGCACCCTCGACATGCTGGTCCTGCGCACGTTGCTTTTCGGCCCCGCGCACGGCCACGAAATCGCCAAGCACATTCAACGGACAAGTGATGACGTGCTTCAGGTTGAGCACGGCTCGCTTTACCCCGCCCTTCATCGGCTGGAGCGCAAGGGCCTGATCCTGTCCAAGTGGGAGATGGCGAAAGACCGCCATCGTGAATTCAAATACTACCGGCTCACCCCTGCGGGCAGAAGGCAGCTCGCGGCGGAAGAATCAAAGTGGAAGCAACTGGCCGGCGCCATCGCCCGAGTGATGTGGCCGGTTGCTGCAACAAAGTGATGAATGGCCGATAACGAGAAGCTCATGGCGGGCCTTTGGCGCCGAATTCGAGGTTGGGCCCCTTGGCTGCGGCAGCGCCAGGAAAGAGAAGCGGATCTGGAGCGCGAGCTGCGCTCCCATCTCGACGTAGAGGCCGAGGAGCAACAGGACGCTGGATTGCCGCCGGAGGAGGCGCGCTACGCCGCCCATCGCGCCTTCGGCAACGCGGATTTGGTGAAGGAGGAGGTGCGCGATATGTGGGGATCGACATCTTTCGAACGGCTTGGGCAGGACCTGCGCTACGGTATCCGGCAACTTCGCCATGCTCGTGGCATCACTGCGGTGGCCGTGTTCACGCTGGCGCTGGGCATCGGAGCCACCACCGTCATCTTCAGCATGATCGATAACGCGTTATTACACCCGTTTCCTTACAAGGACGCTGAAAGCATCAGCATCTTCCGGATTCATGACCTCGATGAGTCCGGCCAATCCGGCCGCCTGTGGCTTTCCGTTCCTGAGTTCCTCGACTATCGGGAACAAAACAACGTTTTCGCGGACATGACCGGCACGGGCGGCAGTGATGTTCTCTACACTCGCGGCCAAGGAACGCAACGACTGACCGGGATTTTTGTTACTACCAATGCTTTTCAATTCCTTGGGGTGCCGGCTCTTCTTGGCCGCTGGATCACGCCCCAGGATGGTGAGCCCGGCGCCCCTCCCGTCTTCATGATGAACTACCGCATGTGGCAGGAGCAATTCCACGGTGACCGGAGCATTCTTGGAACCACATTCACACTAAACGGCATTTCCAGAACGCTGGTGGGCATCATGCCCCCGCGCTTCCAATATTTTGGTGGGGACATCTACCTGCCCCTCAGCTTGAGCCGCAGCGGCGTAAGTGGCCCCGACGCTGCCGTAACGGGAGGCGGGCGGATGTATCTGATTGCCGAAGAACGCCGCAAGCCTGGCGTGACCCTTGAAGCCGTGGCGGCGGACTTGAATGTAATCGCCCAACGCCTCTCGAAGATTTATTCGAATGATTATCCCAAGCGCTTCAACGTGAAGACTGACACGCTGGCGAGCGACGTAGTGGGCGACTTCAAGAAGATGTTCTTTATTCTGCTGGCCGCCGTCGGGATGTTGCTTTTAATTGCGTGTAGTAATGTCGCCAATCTCTTGTTGTCCCGGGCGACCTCGCGCGAAAAAGAGTTTGCCATCCGGGCGTCCATCGGGGCCAGCCGCAGCCGAATGATCCGGCAACTCCTGGTGGAGAGTTTCGTGCTTGCGGCGGTGGGGGGCATCTTCGGGTACCTATTCGCGTGGGGAGGGCTCAAAGCATTGATCGCCGTGATGCCGCCAGATACCCTGCCCAGCGAATCGGTGATTGAACTGAATTTGGCCGTACTGGTCTTTACGATGGGTGTCACCCTAATCACCACCTTGCTCTGTGGTCTTGTGCCAGCCTTGCACGCCGTTCGGGGGGAATTGCACCCGCGGCTCAAAGACTCGGGCCGGGGCGTAAGCTCAGGCTCCCGCCATGGCGGATTCCGAGCCGCTCTCGTAGTGGTGGAGGTGGCGCTGGCGATTGTGCTGCTGGCAGGCGCCGGTTTGATGATGCGCAGCTTCTTTGCGATCGAGCAGGTCAACATGGGTTTCAACCCGCAGAAAATCCTCTCCGCGCGGCTGGTCTTCACCGAGGGGCATTACAAAACTGCGGTGGAAAATAAGATCTTCTTTCAGCAAGTTCTGCCGCGCATCATCGCCGTGCCGGGGGTGGTGGACGCCGCGGAAGCTGCCACCTTGCCGCCGTTCGGCGGGCCCATCAGCAAGGTGACGGTGCCAGGCAAGTCGCACAGCGAGCGCTGGGAGGCAATAGTGGAGGCGTGCAGCGAGGGCTGGTTCCGGACGGTAGGAGTCCCGTTGGTACGAGGCCGATTGCTTTCAGAGACCGAAGTCGATTCGGCGCGGGAGGTGGCGGTGATCAACCAGACTCTGACGCGGCGCTATTTCGGCCAGGAGGACCCCATCGGACAGAAGATCAAATTCAACGCCTTTGACCAGATTCCTGACGCGCCCCATGACGCCTACTTTGAAATCATCGGCATCGTGGGCGACTTCAAAAACGACGACTTGCAGCATCCACCGCTGCCCGAGGGCTTTATTCCCTATACCTTCGCCAACTACGGCCGGAGGGGCATCATGGTCAAGACTGCCGGAGACCCCGCCTCGGAGGTGAAGAGTGTCAGCCAGGCAGTGTGGTCGGTGGATCCTGATGTGGCCGTTACCGAGGCCCGCCCATTACAATCCTTCATCAAAGATTATGCCTACGCGCAGCCCAAGTTCGGTCTTCTGGTGTTGAGTGTGTTCGCAGCCATTGGCCTGGTGCTGGTGATCGTGGGCGTCTTCAGTGTGATGGCGTATTCGGTTTCGCTTCAGACGCACGAGATCGGGATTCGGATGGCTCTAGGCGCCCAGCCGGGCAATGTTCTTGGAATGGTGCTCGCTCACGGAATGCGTTTGATCGCTGCGGGGGTTATTCTGGGCGAGGTTGCAAGCCTCGTTTTGACTCGATTCATCTCGAGCCAAATCTGGGGCGTTTCAACGCGCGATCCGTTGACGCTCGGTGCGATTGCTGCCGTCCTTGGAACCGCCGGCTTCGCCGCTTGCGTCCTTCCGGCACGGCGGGCCTTGCGCGTCGACCCCTTGGTATACATCCGCGCATAAATAAAGGGACATGATGGCTAGCAAAAAGGTAGCAGCCGGGGTCGGATCAGCTCCGGGTAGGATTGCATATCCTCGAAGACCCGGGTCAAAGTGGCGACCAATTCT
>Ga0116111_1000415_pt1 | contig 35146 bp, 30 predicted proteins | sample June2015DPH_8_10_FD_89720 | JGI IMG/M metagenome (GOLD analysis project Ga0116111, IMG submission 89720) | Peatland microbial communities from SPRUCE experiment site at the Marcell Experimental Forest, Minnesota, USA - June2015DPH_8_100 | ecosystem: Environmental > Terrestrial > Soil > Wetlands... | reverse complement strand
GGTTTGGAGTCTGTGGAGCGCGTTTGAATTCGCCGTCGCCGATTCGCTTTTCGCCGCCGCTTTTGTCTGGATCACGTACATGGCGCTCGATCCCTTCGCACGCAAGTACTGGCCCGACCAGTTGATCTCGTGGAATCGCCTCCTAGCCGGACGCTGGCGCGACCCGCTGGTGGGGCAAGACGTGCTGATTGGCGCCCTGTTTGGATGTGTGCTGGCTTTCTACATCTCTCTCGTTTACGCATTGCCGTTGTGGTTCCGCATTTCCAGGACCACTCCCTTCCCAATTGATTCGCTGCCTTTAGGAACAACTGCACAGGCATTGGGATGTCTACTCGGCGAGCAGTCACATGCCATCATGAACTCCCTCGGTGCGGCCCTCATCCTGGTGTTCGCTCGTCTCCTGCTTCGCGGAAAGGCATCAGCCGTGGCTGTCACATACTTGGTTGCAGCAACCCTGATTGCGGGCGGCGAGAATTACTCGCTTACGGTTCCCCTTGCTTTGCTGATTGCTCTGCTGAACGCCTTGGTATTGACCACCATCCTGGTTCGGTTCGGTATCCTGGCCTACGGTACGTGCGTTCTTATCAAAAACGTTGTGCTGCGCTTCCCAGTGACACTGGACCTTTCGCGATGGTACGCAGGCAGGTCCGCGCTTGCGCTGTCGATGGTTCTGGCCTTGGCGATCTACGGATTCCGTTGCGCCTTGGGAAAACAAGCTGCCTTCGGAGGCCTGATCGCCGAGGACTAGCTCGCTTCATGCAGACTGAGTGCGCCGTACATCTGACTTGTGGCAAGGCCGTGGATCGCGGGCGAGTGACGGTCGGAAACTGACCACTGCCGACAGGTCACAGGACCTCACGGGTTGCGTGAGGGCGCGTTATTCTTGCAAGCGTAGATTCGAAATCCACGAGGACCTCATGATCGACAAGAAAACCATTGCCGCGGATGAGCGACTTCGCCAGGAGTTCAACCAGTGGGCCGAGCAAGGCCGCGGCGAGGAGATGGAGGAGCACCACATCAGCATCACCCAGCAAACGCTGGCGCGGATGGAACTGAAGCCGGGCGACCGCGTGCTCGACCTGGGCTGCGGAGCGGGATGGGCCAGCCGCCTGATGGCGGATGCCGTCGCGCACGGCGACAAGCCCGGACAGGTGATCGGGCTCGACGTGTCGGACGAAATGATTCGGCGCGCGCGGGCCGGCTCGACCGCCTATGACAACCTGATGTTCGTCATCGGCTCCGCCCAGCAAATTCCGTGGGAGGAGAATTTCTTCGACAAGGTGCTATCGGTGGAAAGTTTTTATTATTACATCGACCAGGACCGCGCCCTAGCCGAGCTCTTCCGCGTGCTGGCGCCGCACGGCGAGCTGTTTATCCTGATCAATCTTTACAAGGACAACCACTACTCGTTGCGCTGGGCCGAGGAGCTGAAGGTGCCGGTGCAGACGCGCTCGGAGCAGGAGTACATCCAGTTGCTGAAGGCGCACACCTTTGAAGACGTGCGAGCGGCGCGGATCCCCGATTTGACTCCGACACCGGAGGAGTACAGCGGAAAGTGGTTCAAGAATGCCGAAGAACTGCGCGAGTTCAAGCGCATTGGCGCGCTGCTGTTGATGGCGCGCAAGCCGGGCTTTCATTCGCCGCCGCCGGGGTATGAGGTGTATTGAGAGGGCGTGGAGCGGTTCAGGCGGACAGGAATCAAAAATGATCGCGCAGGTGGCCGAAGCTCTCGACTTGTAACAGGCGGCCATCGCCGGCCTCGGGACGAAGTTCGTCGCGCTCCAGCATCCAGGTATCGCGGTGAGGAACAAAGACGGCGTGCAGCCCGGCTTCCAGCGCGGGATTGATGTCGGACTTGGGGCTGTTGCCGATCATCCAGGTGCTCTGGCGCAGCAAGCCGTACTTCTCGACCAGCACGTTGTAGGTGGCGGCATCCTTCTCGGCCACGACTTCGACGGCGGTGAAATGTTGCTTGAGCCCGGAGCGCTCGACCTTGCCCGATTGCTCCGTGATGTTGCCCTTGGTCACCAGGAAAAGATGATGGCGCTGGGCGAGGTCGGCCAGCGTCTCGGGCACCTCCGGCAAAATCTCCACAGGATGCTCGGCGATGGCATAGGCAAAGCCGCGGATGGTCTCGTGCAGCGCGGGCGTTAGAGGCTCAACCGACAACCGCTCGAAGCATCGCACCAGCGCCAGCGCGAAACTGTGCATGCCATAGCCGTGGGTGCGAATGTTTTCGCGCTCCACGTCGTATAGCACCTGGCGCACCTGGTCGGGCGTGTACTCGTGATGATTCAGGAAGGAGATGAAGTTGGCGATCGCCCGCTCGAAGTAAACATTGTTCTCCCACAGCGTGTCGTCGGCGTCGATCAGGAGGTGTTGGCCGGGCGGAATGCGGTGAGCGAGGGACATAAATCTATTTTAAAGAGTACAAGGCTGGGTCGGATACGTGGGCGAAACCTGCCGAGACTATTTCTTCCCATCCTTTCGCCAAAAGCGGGCGAAAGGATGGGGCACCCAGCTCAAGGGACATGGATCTCTACTGCTCGCCCGGCCCTTGCTGCATCAAGCTCGCTGGCGGTGGAGGGATGGTGATATCCACCTCCTGCACCGGGCCGAGCGTGCTGAGTGCCTTGCCAAATTCCGCGTCGCTGCCCACCACCAGCACCGCCATGCGGTCTTTGTGCACGTACTTGTGCGCTACGCGCGAGACGTCATCCGCGGTCACCTTCTCCACTTCGCTGCGGTAGCGCTCCAGAAAGTCGAGCGGATAATGATAGAACTCGTAGGCCATCTTCTCGCGCAGAACTTTTTCCGGCGTGTCGAACTGGAAGATAAACGAGTTGAGGATGTCGTCTTTGGCGCGCTTTAGCTCCTCCCGCGTGGCCGGGTTCTTCTGCAGGCCGTCGATCTCGTCGTCGAGTCCCTGAATGCCTTCTACGGTGCTGGCGCTCTTGGTTTGCATCTGGATGTTGGTAACGCCGGGATGGTCCCAGCCAGAACCCACACCTCCTCCCACGTTGTAGGCGAGTCCTTTTCCGGAGCGCAGATGGTTGAAGAGCCGCGAGGAGAAGCTGCCGCCAAACATTTCGTTCATCACCGTCACAGCAAAGTAATCGGGATTGCGGCGCTCGATGCCGAGGTCGAGCATGTCGATGCTGCTCTGGTTCACGTCGCTCTTGCGGACGAAATACAGGCCGGGCTTCGGCTCGGTGAACTTGATGTCGGGCGGCTTGGCGTCCGGTCCCTTCTGCCATGAATCGAATGCCTGGTGTAGCTTGGCTTCCATGGCCTTCGCATCGAAGTCGCCGGTGATGCCGAAGATGATGTTGTTGGGATACACATACTGCTGGTGCCAGTTCAGCAGGTCTTCGCGGCTAACGGCGGCAACCGTAGCATACTCCGCAACACGCGCGTAAGGATTGTTTTTGCCGTAGGCGATGATGCGGCTTTCGCGATGCACGATGGAGTCCACATTATCGTTTCGGCGTGAGATGGCCGTGTACATCTGCTCCTTCGCCAGCTCCAGCTTGTCCGGGCGGAACTCGGGATGGTGCAGCAGATCGAGAAACATCTCGAACACGGTGTCGAAGTCGTCCTTCAGGCAGTTCAGCGAAATTGTCGTCGAGTCCGACTGGTTATCGGTTTCGATCTTGGCCGCGCGCGCCTCCAGGAAGTCGTCCATCTGATCGCCGGTCTTCGTCTTGGTGCCGCCGGTGCGCCAGACTTCGCCGTAGAGATCGGTGAATCCGGTCTTGTTCGCGGCTTCGGAGATGGAGCCGCCGCGGATGCGCGCCGTCGCGTCGATCAGAGGCAGCTCATGGTCTTCCTGAAGGAAGATCACCATGCCGTTGGGCAACTGAACGCGGATGGGCTCCTGAGGCTTGAATGCTGGCAGGGGCGGAGGCTGAATCTGGTTCCAGGGCTTGATTTGCGCGGGGCTGAGAGCGGTCAGCAGCAACAGCAAGCAGAAGAGCGCTAGCAGGAAACGGGACTGAGTAAGGACCGCAGATCCTTCGACTCCGGCGGCGCAGCGCCGCCTCCGCTCAGGATGACAAGGGAGGGTGGAGTTGGCGCTTCGCACAGGATGACAAGAGAGGATAAAGTTCTCACGCGCGCTCATTGCTGTTCCGCTCCTTTGCTGGCCTCCGGACCCGCCTGGCTGCTCGCTGTCTGGGTCTGAATGATGCCGATCGTGCGGTTCGTCTCGGCGAATGCCTGGTTCGAAACCCGCCGGATGTCGGCCTTGGTCACCTTGTCCACGCGGTCGAGATAGCGGAACAGTTCGCGCCAGTCGCCGTAACGCGTCTGGTAGGTCGCAAGCTGCTGCGCCAGCCCCTCATTGCTGGCCAGCCCGCGAATCAGATCGGCCTTGGTGCGCGTCTTAAACATCTGCAACTCTTCATCGCTAACGTCCTGCGTCTTCAGCTTGTCGATCTCCTCGTGCACCGCTTTTTGCATCTCGTCGTTGGTGTGGCCGGGCAGAGGAACGCCATAGAAGGCAAACAGGTGGCCGTACTTTATTCCGGGAAAGCCAGTGAAGCCCGCCGCGAAGGCGGCAATCTTCTTGTCGCGCACCATCGAGCGGTACAAACGCGAGGTGCGGCCATTCGACAGAATGTCGCTGATCGCGTCGTACACCGCGTCATCGGGCGCGAGATAGCTTGGCCGGTGGTAGCCCTCAAGGTAGAACGGCTGCGAAGGGTCGTGCAGCGTGACCTCGCGCACCGAATTCTGCGCGGGCTCGTCGGTAAACAACTCTTCCGGCTTGGGCGTGGTGGAAAGCTGGCCGAAATATTTGTCCACCATGGGGAAGACCTGCGCGGGATCGAGATCGCCGACCAGACCGATCACCATGTTGCTGGGCACGTAATAGCGTTGGAAGAACTCCGCCGCGTCGCTGGCGGAGAAGCTTTGCAGATCGGAAGCGTACCCGATGGTCGGCCGGTGGTAGGGATTCGCCATAAAGGCCGTGCCCAGAAACTGCTCGACCAACCGTCCCGTTGGCTGGCTGTCGGTGCGCATGCGGCGCTCTTCCATCACTACGTTGCGCTCCTTGTAGAACTCGCGCATCACCGGATGCATCAGCCGGTCGGACTCCAGCGCCGCCCATAGCTCGATCATGTTCGACGGCATGGAGTACATGTAGGCGGTTTCGTCGTAGTTGGTGAAAGCGTTGACGCCCACGCCGCCATGGCTCTCCACGATCTCGCCGAATTGGTTCTGCACCACGTACTTGTCGGCATCCTTGATCGCTTGCTCCCAGGCATTTTTCAGTTGCGCCAGCTTCTGCGAGTCCTGGCCCACGCGCTTGGTGCGTTCGGCTTCGTAAGCTGCGTAGGTCTGCTCCAGCTTCTGCAATGCGGGTTTCTCAGCGGCGTAATCCTTGGTGCCGATGTCGGGCGTGCCCTTGAAGGCCATGTGCTCCATCATGTGCGCCAGGCCGGTCTCGTGGAGCGGGTCCTGAGCGGAGCCGGCATCAACCAGGGTGAAAAACGAAAACACGGGGGCCTCGGGCCGTCGCCAGAGAACGACCGTCAGGCCGTTGGGCAGGGTCTTCACCGAGACGCGCTTTTCGTACGACGCCAAGTCCTGCGCCGCCAGCGGCAAAGCGGCCACCAGCAGGAGCAAGCAAGTCAATTTGGCAAACCAGCGGTTCATCGTGCCTCCAGAGGGCAGACGTGACTATGCACAAGTTAAAAAGTTACGCAGGTAAGGACGCGCAAGTCAAACCGAGGCGAGCAGGGGTTGAAGGGGCACGGCTTCAGCCGTGCCGTTACGTATAGCTGGAGAGTTGGGCTTCAGCCCCTGAGGGAACTCGCACTTTGTCTTAACATCGAAGCCCCGCAGTGGCCAAAGCCGAAAAACTGAGAGCAGTTTACGGCACGGCTGAAGCCGTGCCCTTTTCAAATAGTGAGATCCTCATAAACGATTCAGCTTCCTCCGGTTGCATATTTGCTCGCTCAACCTGCATCATTTCTGTGCGGTGCGAGCGAGGACACAATGACCAAAGAGACGGTGGTTGACGTCGAGGGAAAGCACCTGAAGCTTTCGAACCTCGATAAGGTGTTGTATCCCGAAGCCGGATTCACCAAGGGGCAGGTGATCGATTATTACGTGCGCATCGCACCGGCGCTGCTGCCGCATTTGCGCGGGCGGCCGTTGACCATGAAGCGCTATCCCAACGGCGTGAGCGGTCCGTATTTTTATGAGAAGAACTGTCCCGAGCATCGTCCCGAGTGGGTGCAGACCGCGCGTGTCTGGAGCTCCGGCAATAACAGGTGGATGAACTACTGCCTGGCCGAGGACCTGCCGACGCTGGTATGGGCGGCCAACCTCGCCGATCTTGAGCTGCATACCAGCCTGTCGCTCGGCAAAGATATTCTGCGGCCTACGTTTCTCGTCTTCGATCTGGATCCTGGCCCGCCCACCAATATTGTGCAGTGTTGCCAGGTCGGGCTGTGGGTGCGCGACATCCTCGCCCAGCTACAGTTGCAAAGTTTCGCAAAGACCTCGGGATCGAAAGGTCTGCAGATTTACGTTCCGCTGAACACCGCCGTTACCTACGACCAGACCAAGCCCTTTGCGCATGAGCTGGCACGAGTGTTGGAGCGGCAGCATCCCAACCTGGTCGTCTCGGACATGAAGAAAGCGCTGCGCACCGGCAAGGTGCTGGTGGATTGGAGCCAGAACGACGATCACAAGACCACGGTGTGCGTGTACTCGTTGCGCGCCAAAGAACGGCCGATGGTTTCGACGCCAGTGAAATGGGACGAAGTTGAGAGTTGCCTCAAGAAAGGCGATGCGAGTTTGCTGGTGTTCGAATCGGATGAAGTGTTGGCGCGAGCCAAGAAGCACGGAGACCTCTTCGAGCCGGTGCTGAAGTTGAAACAGAGGATGCCGCCGGTGGAGGCGTTGCAGAAGTTAGAGGCGGGCGCGTCGGCGAAGCCCGAAGCTGCGCTGAAGCGCGCTGCGGCGCCCAGCGAGCCAAAGAAGAAAGCAACCACCCCACGCGCGAAGAGCAAAGCCGGCGCCGCCAAGAAGGCACCTCCGAGACGCAAACGCGTGTGATATTGTTTCCAGCGCAATGAGTCCTGTCAGCAAGAAAAAAAACGATGCTCCGGCCGCTATAGAACCAATCAGCGCGGCTACTCCGGCTCTCGACGCTCCCAATCTCCCGCTCTACGTCGGCACCTCGGGTTGGGCGTACACCATCTGGAAGCCCGACTTCTACCCCAAAGAAGTTTCGTCGAAAAACTTTCTGAAGTACTACGCGACGCAGCTCACCGCGGTGGAAGTGAACTACACCTTCCGGCGCCAGTTGTCGGAGAAGGCTGCGACTGGATGGATGGCGGATGTCGGCCCCAATTTCCGTTTCGCTCTGAAGGCCAACCAGTACATCACGCACATTCGCCGGCTGCAGAACGTCGAAGAGGCGATTCAGCGATTCCTTCCCACGCTACAGCCGCTGGCCACGCAACTTGGGCCGGTGCTGTTTCAGTTGCCGCCAACCGCCAAGGCGGATGTGGCCGTGCTGCGGGATTTCCTGGCGCTGCTGCCGGCCAACTTCAAAGCTGCATTTGAGTTTCGTCACGCGTCGTGGTTCAGCGAGGAGATCTACCAGGCCCTGCACGACCGCAACGCGACGTTGTGCATCGCCGAGACCGAGAAGCTCAACACGCCCGAGATACGCACCGCCAGCTATATCTATTTCCGCTTCCGCCAGCCCAGCTACTCGGCAGACGAACTGAAGAAACTGGTCGAGCGCGTGGCTCGTTGCCTCGCCGATGGCCTGGAGACCTACGCGTTCTTCAAACACGAGGAAGATCCGCGCAGCCCGCACAACGCGGTGGAGGTGCTGAACGCAGTACAAAAGACTTGCACGAAGGTTAGATAGCAGTAACAATGTCGACAAAAGCAGATCCATCGCCGACAAAAGTCAGCTCGTGATGACAAAAACAAAGCGCTTGGATACTGACCAGAATGCCCGCTCTACCGTCCTTATTCAGCGGCCCACGAAGGTGTCCTTCATCCGAAAAGGGATCATTCAGCTGGTTATTCTGGTTTTAGGATCCGTTGTAGCTATTGCCCAATGCGACGGTAAGCCGCAGACATTAAGACACCCGACCTCACGATCGAATGCGGAGCACCTGTAGCGAGGAGTGAATGAGGGTCATGAGCCATGGTTACTTGATTCACGAGCGGTGGCGGACTATGAAATTAACAGGCTTGATGAAAAGTACAAGGATGGCTCGTATGTCGTCTTTTCGCGTGTGGTCAGTGCGGACGAGCAGCTTGCCATATTCGAATATGAGTTGCCGAATAAGGCTAAGCATTACATTGTTACTGTTAAGCGCTTCCAATGGTTGTTGCCGATATCCAAGAAGCTGGGATGGACTATCTGGAGTTTGAAAGAAATCCAGATCACAAACTGCATCACACCGGAGAAGGAATGAGCGCTCCGATGGATGGACGGCCGTGGTGCGTAGGTGTTCGTTGGATGCAGAGTTGGGAATGTGTTGCGACCTCCGCCACAACTACCCCGCATCTCTCTCGTTATTCCCACTGCGCACGTTTCGCCGTCATACTTATCTCGTGCAGAGTGCCGATCCCAATCTGCGGCCGCTGAATTCCTTTCTTGACTACCTCAAGGTTGAGAAGGGACTGGCGCCGTTGAGCGTGGCGGCCTATAGCTCCGATCTCGATCAGTACTCCGAGTTTCTGCTGAAGCGCAAGCGGCCGCTGCGGGAGGCGCGGCGGCAGGATGTGCGCGACTTCCTCAATGCGCTGCTCTCCAATGGCGTCGACGGGCGCAGTGTGGCGCGCAAGCTTTCCGCGCTGCGGCATTTCTACAAGTACCTGCTGCTCGACCGCTACATCACCGCCGACCCTACGCTGAACATCGATTCGCCGCGGCAGTGGAAGGTGTTGCCGAAATCGCTGGCCGCCGATGAGGTGGAGAGCGTGCTGCTGGGGCCGCCTCGGGCCAAAGACGATCTCCGGTCACAAGCGCTCACCGGCCGCGATCGCGCGATGCTGGAAGTTTTCTATGCCGGCGCGCTGCGGGTCTCCGAGGTCATCAACCTGAAGCTCGAAGACCTGAAGCTGGAACTGGGTTACGTCCTGGTGCGAGGAAAAGGCGACAAGGAGCGCATCGTTCCGCTGGGTCATGCTGCGCAGCAAATAGTGCAGCAATATTTGCAGCATTCGCGCCCGGTTTTGGCGACCGAAAAGTCGTCCCCGTTCCTGTTCATCGCGCGCGGGGCGCGGCCCATCACGCGACAGCGCGTGTGGCAGGTGGTGAACGACGCGTCGGCACAATCGGCGCGTCATGCCAGCCCGCACATGCTGCGCCACAGTTGCGCCACCCACATGGTGGAGAACGGCGCCGACTTGCGCACCGTGCAAACCATCCTCGGGCACGCCGACATTTCGACGACGCAGGTTTACACGCACCTCGCGCTCGACCGGCTGAACCGGGTTTACAAGGAGCATCATCCGCGGGGCAAGCGAGGAGCGGGTCCCTCGCCGACTAAAGTCGGCTCGGGATGAGAAAAAATGAAGAGACGTAACGGCGCACCTAAAGGTGCGCCCCTTCAAATCGGATTAACGGCGGGCTCCGGCAGGCTCGGGCGGGCCCTAAGGTGCGCGCTCTTCAAGGCACAATGACCAAGCGCAGAGCCACTATCGTCGAGAAAGCTGTGACGCAATTTCTTCGTTCATTGCAGGAGCGCAATGCCTCGCCGCACACCATCAAGGCCTACCGCACCGATCTGGCGCAATTCGCGGACTACGTCGGCCCGCAGAACTGGCGCGACATCGACCATGTGCTGATTCGCGGCTACCTCTCCAGCCTGTACGAGCGCGGGCTGAGCAAAACCTCGGTGGCGCGCGCACTGGCGGCGTTGCGGTCGCTGTACAAGTGGCTGGCGCAGGAAGGCGAGGTCGAGCAGAATCCGGCTGCCTTGGTCGCCACGCCGAGGCTGCCGAAAAAACTACCGCGCGTGCCCACTATCGAGGAGGTCAACACCGTTCTCGATTCGGCCATGCCCGAGTGTTCGGCGTTCACCGAACGCGATCAGGCGATTCTGGAATTGCTCTACGGCTGCGGGATCCGCAACTCGGAACTCATCGGCATCAACGTTGACGATATCCGGTGGTCCAACGAGCTCGTTCTGGTGCGAGGCAAGGGCCGCAAGGAACGATTCGTCCCGTTCGGCGATTCGGCGAAGGCGGCGGTGCAAGCCTATTTGCCGGCGCGGCAGCGCGTGTTGGGCGAAACCAAGCGCACGACTGAGCGAGCGTTGCTGATCAACCTTCGCGGGTCGCGGCTAACCACCCGCAGCGTGGGCCGCATCGTGAAGCAGATCGCGGTGGCGCGCGGACTCTCGCCCGACGTGCATCCCCACACCCTGCGCCATGCCTTCGGCACGCACATGCTGGAGGAAGGCGCCGATCTGCGCGCTATCCAGGAGATGCTGGGCCACGAGCGGCTCTCGACCACGCAGCGCTACACCCAACTCACCGTCAAGCACGTGATGGAGGTTTACGACCGCACGCATCCGCACGCGAAGGGCGAGCGGGGAGGGTAATCGAAAGTACCATGCTTAAGGGAGGTTGCATGTTGATCCGCACAATAGTCTTGCTCGTCTTGACTGCATCTGCGTTCGGCCAGAGTGCGCCAGGGGCTCCTTCGGCGGAGCACCATCCGGTACTGACCCACGCGGAGGTTCCTCTCTACCCGCCTGTCGCGTGGGCCGCCCATTTCGGCGGAACCGTCGAAATCCAGGTTACTGTTGAAAATGGCGTTGTGGTGGATGCCCAAGTTAAGAGCGGAATGATTGAAGCCGAGATCGCTAGCAACAGAGATGCTACGAGCGCGAGTCAAGCCAAACTACTTCCGTACCTCTCGGCTCCATCCCTCGCCAACGTCAAGACTTGGCAGTTCGGAGCGGAGCAGCGCACTAGTTTTCTTGTGACGTATGCCTACAGGATCGAGGGAACAGAAACACCGCTGCCCGAGAATCCCAAGGTAGAACTGGATCTGCCGCGTCTTGTAAGAGTGACAGTTAAGCCGTTCAAGCCTTCATGCAGCGATTGCGTTACTCGGAACCCGTGAGCGCCAAGTGACAGGCGTCCAGGTCGCCCTTCGCCATAAGCTTCGTTTGTCCGCCGCAAACGCAGCGCTAACGCGCCGCTCTACCCGTGCTCGCCGGACTGTATAATCAACTTTTCCCCTCCCATGAGTTATCAGGTTCTGGCGCGCAAATACCGTCCCCAAAAGTTCTCCGAGGTGATCGGGCAGGAGCATGTCACCCGCACGTTGAAGAATGCCATCGCGCAGGGGCGAGTCGCCCACGGCTACATCTTCAGCGGCCATCGCGGCATCGGCAAGACGACCATCGCGCGTATTTTGGCGATGGCGCTGAATTGCCAATCGCAGGACCATTCCATACCCGAGCCGTGCGGGGTTTGCGATTCGTGCGTCGAAATTCGCGCCGGCAACTCGGTGGACGTGATCGAGATCGACGCGGCCACCAACCGCGGTATCGATGAGATTCGCGAGTTGCGCGAGGCCGCCCGCTATCGCCCGGCCCGCGACCGCTTCAAGATCTACATTCTCGACGAGGCGCACCAGATCACCGACGCCGCCTTCAATGCGCTGCTTAAAACACTGGAAGAGCCGCCCGGTCATATCGTCTTCATGATGGCGACCACCCAGCCGGAGGACATTCCGCAGACCATCCGCTCGCGCTGCCAGCACTTCAGCTTTCACGCCGTGCGCTTCGACGATATCGTGCAGCAACTCCGCGATATCGCCAGGCAGGAGGGCATTGCGTACGACGAGAACGCGCTGGCCATGCTGGCGGAAGTGGGCGACGGTTCCATGCGCGACGCGCTCAGCATTATGGACCAGGCCATCGCTTGCTGTGGGACCACGCTGAGCGGGGAGGTGGTGCGCGGGCTGGTGGGCACGGTCTCGTCGGATGTTCTGGAAGACGTGATGGACGCAGTCGCGCGCAATTCCAGCGCGGATATTTTGCGGGCCATCGACCGGCTGCTGGTGGAAGGACAGAGCGCGCAGCACTTTGCCCGGCAGATGTTGCGCTTCCTGCGAAACGTGATGGTGGCGAAAGTGGCGGGGAGCGATTCGCCGGTGCTGCAGATTTCGTCGGATGAGCGCGCGCGGGTGGCGCGCGTCGCGGAACGCTTCAGCGAGGAAGACCTGGCGCGCTTCATGCAGATCATGCTGCGCACGCACAGCGACCTGGGCTACAAGCAGGAGCAGCGCTTCCATCTGGAGCTGGGCCTGCTTAAGCTGGTGCATGCCCAGCGATTGTTGCCGCTGGAAGAATTGCTGAGCGGAGAAACGGGGAAGGCGACTGCGGCGGGGTCATCGTTGCGAGCCGGAGTTGGCACATCGCGGTCGGCAGGTTCTGCGGCGGCGCGAACGAACGTCACGTCTCGGGCGACAAGCGAGTTGGAACCGCAATCGTCGCGCGAGCCCGCGGCATCGCTGTTCACGCGGCCTTCTCCCTTCGAGGCAGACCGCAAACGCAAGAGCGAACCCAAAGCTGAAGGGCAGCCGGGCTTCGCCAAGCGAGAAGTCGCTCCTGCTCCGGTTCTGACGTCGAGCACGACGGCAGAGGCAGACAGCCTGTCGGACAACGCGTCGCCAGCAATGGACGCAGGAGTTGCGACGGCCGTCGCCCTCGAGCCTGATCCGAGTCCGCAACCAAAGAACAGCGAGATCACAGTGAAGTTGGCGCGGGAGGTGGTGCTGACCGCCTTGGACGATGCTGGGCAGCAAATGTTGGCGCACAACCTGGAAGAAGCGGAGTGGTCGGTGCACGGCGTGGAGGTTTGCGTTACAGTCGCCATGTCGCAGGTGCTGATCGACGTGGCGCTGGGACCGGAACCGAAGCGCGTGATTCAAGCCGCGCTGAGCAGGGCCACAGGCAGGCCGCTGAAGTTCAAGATGATGAGCGGTGGCGCGCAGGTCGCGGCGAAGCCGGCGGCGCCGCGTCCCACCAACGGCGCAGGGGCGCGCAACCGGGCGGCGGCCGATCCCATCGTGCAGCGCATGCAGGAAAAGTTTGGCGCCGAGATTCGCACCGTGATCGATCACAAAGACCGCGGCTGAGATTGGGAGAATTCATGGGTGGATTCAATTTGCAGGAAATGCTGGCGCAGGCGCGGCAGCAGGCGGAGAAGCTGCAAGAAAAAATGCAGCAGGTCACGGTTGAAGCGTCGTCGGGCGGCGGCAGCGTGACCGTGAAAATGAACGGTCAGAAACAATTGCTGAGCGTGGTCATTGAACCCGAGGTGGTGAAATCGGGCGACATCGAGATGCTGCAGGACCTGGTGACCGCGGCGGTGAACGAGGCGTCGCGTAAAGTGGATGACGCGCTGAAGTCCAGCCTGGGCGGGATGTTCGGCGGCATGGGCCTGCCGGGAATGTGAGCGCGCGAACCTCTTTACCACAGAGGACACAGAGTTCACGGAGAAAAGAAACAGATTAGCTTCGTGCTCTCAGTGTTCTCCGTGGTGAAAAACAGATTCGAACAAGCTGGTGTGTGGCACGGGGAGGAGACTGGGTCGTGTCGAGATTTGCCGAGCCCATGGCTCGACTGATTGAAGAATTGAAGAAACTGCCCGGCGTGGGCGGCAAGAGCGCGCAGCGCTTCGCGTTTTACATCCTGCGCTCCAGCGATGAAGACGCGCAGTTGCTGGCGGAGGCGATTCGCGAGGTGAAGGCCAGCCTGCGCCTGTGCTCCATCTGCAACAACATCACCGACGTCGATCCCTGCACCTATTGCACCAGTGCCACGCGCAACCTGCGGCTGGTTTGCGTGGTCGAGGAGCCGACCAGCATCGCCGCCATCGAGAAGACGCGGCACTACAACGGCGTTTACCACGTCCTGCACGGCGCGCTGTCCCCGCTGCATGGCATTGGCCCGGAACAGTTGCGCATCGGCAACCTGGTGAAGCGAGTGGAGGCGGGAGAGGTGGACGAGTTGATCGTAGCGACCAATCCCACGGTCGAAGGCGAAGCCACGGCGACCTATCTTTCGCGGTTGTTCAAGTCGGCGTCGGTAAAGGTCACCCGCATTGCCACCGGCGTTCCCGTCGGCAGCGATATCGAGTATGCCGACGAGGTCACCATGCAGAAGGCGATGGAGGGGCGGCGGGAACTGTAGGGAGACGCTCTTCGCGGTTCGCCATTCGCTATTCGCCATTAGCTCAGACAAAGCAGAACGTCGATGCGCGTGCCCGCGATTTAGCAAGAATAGGGGTCCTTCGACTGCGTTCGGTCGCCGCGGCGACCTCCTCGCTCAGGATGACACCTAATATTTGCAGCTTCCTCACAGCCGAATGCTATTTCTGCGGGCCCGCCGTGCGAAGTTTGGCGAAGTAGCTGTTGATCGCGTCGCTCCACTCCTTGCCTGCTCCCGCATCATCCTTCGTGAAACGCTGGACATGCTCGTTGGCTTCGGGCAGGAGGGCGGTGCGTTCATAAACGACCGTGACACCGGTCTTCTGCCCGCTCTCGCGCGTCAGGTGAATGTCGATCAGCACGGTCATGGCGTCGTTCAGCACGTAGGCGTACTGGATATGTCCCGCCGCCAGGTCGAGTGCGGTATTCACCCACACGCTCGAATAGTGTCCATGCGCAACTTTGAATACCATGCCCTGCTCATCGTGCGCCGGGTCCGGATAGACGAACTGCGGATTCCAGTCCGGGGACCACTTGCGCTCCTCATTCGCGCCAAACAGCGGCGCAACTTGATCGAAAGGCGCGTCCACCGTGAAGCTGAATTCGGTGCGCGTGTGGAGCGGATTCTCGGTGGATGCTGCCGGCTGTTGGGCAATGGACGTGACGACGGCGGCGAACAACATAACGGCAGAGATTGCCAGTTCCCATTTCATCGCTGGTGCTCCTTGAGCTTATGGCTGTCGGTGGCCTTGAGAGTGAGGCCGTAGATTTTGCGAAGCTGTTCGATTTCCTTCAAGGTCGCGGGAGAAAAGGGCGCCTTGCCCTCGAAGACGTGCAGCACGATTCCCTCCAGCAAATCGCCGAGGGTAAGGTCTTTCAGCTCGGCCAGTCCCTTCAGCACCTTGAGCAGGCGTTTCTCCATGCGGACGCCAGTCTGGACGCGTTCGACAACGAGGTCACCATTTTGTGTCATGGTAATAATATACCAGAGTATCTTGGTACGCACAAAGCGGAGAATGACAACGGATTCAGGGGCTGCGAAAGATGTGCTTTCGAGGGATCTCAGGAGGAACGAATCTCCGTGTCTATCCCCGCAATTTTGCCAGCAGGTCAGAAGGATGGACGGGCTTGCCGAGGATTTCGAACTCGTGCCCCTGGGCGCGGGCATTTTCCAGCAGGTCGGCGGTGGCCGCTTGTCCTGAGAAGAGCAAGATCTTGCAGTTCGGCAAAAAGCTGCGGATGCTGATGGCCGTCTGGATGCCGTCCATGTCGGGCATGATCACGTCGCTGATGATGAGGTCGGGCTGCAGCGACCTGGCGTTTTCCACCGCCGCGGTCCCGGTATAAACCGCCGAAGCTTCGTAGCCGTTGAGATCGAGAATCTTGGCCAGAGTGTCGGCGATGACTTGCTCATCGTCAACCACCAGAACTCTGCGTTTTGTAACCACGTCCATGCAAGCGCTCCTTGCAAGACTCTAGCGAAGCCGGGTTCCGATTATAGCTGAGACTTCAAGCCGTCCAGAATTCACGCATGGGATGAATAAATTACCTTGTGCGCACCATGAGCGGGCCGAATTTCCGCTGTTTGGGAGCTTTGCCAGCATAACTAGAAAGTTAGCAGCAACTGGGATGCCAAACGGCACCGCGGTGGTGGAGCACTGTTTCAGCGGTGCAGAGGAGGCAAATCGGGATGACAGACCTAAAGCGCTTAATGGTGGGGTGGTGACCACGATGTGCGCTAGCTCACAACAGGGGAGTGATTAGTATCACCGCCCGGATGGTCGAGGAATTTGTACATTGGGTTTGGCGGAACAACCGCCAGGCTGTCGCGATGAGGGTGGCAGCAATACCAAATCGGAGAACGCAATCATGGCCTACATCATTACCGATACCTGTACCAAAGATGAACTCTGCGTCGAAGCATGTCCGACCGACTGCATCCATCCCAAGAAGGACGAAGAGGGGTTCGAAGCGGCGACCCAACTGTATGTGGAAGCGGAAGGCTGCATTGATTGTGGCGCCTGCGTTCCGGTGTGCCCGACCAATTCGATTTTCATCGTGGATGAGGTCCCGGCCGACAAGCAGGAATTCATCGAGAAGAACGCCGCGTATTACAAGAAGTAGGACGAAAGCTTATTTGTAGGCTTCGGTCCGCGGTGATGGACGAAATCGCGGACCGCCAAGCCTTTGGGGCATCAATTTCCAGTTAGGGCATCGCGACAGCGTTCCATCACGCATCCTGAAGCAAGCTGGCGATGCAGGAACGGACGGCGGCAAAACTGTTTTCAACGGTATCCGGCATCTGATGCGAGCGGCCCTCGTAATCCCTAAAGTCGAGCGCTACGTATTCTGCCACCAGTTCATCGAAGCTCCGAAGCAGTACATCGGAATGAGGATCGAGACGGCTGATCAAACATAGCCCGGTTGGGCCGGTGCGTATGGTCGTCAGTCTCAAATCCTTGCGCCGCGCCTTAAGGCACATGGCCAACTTCCATATGTCGCCGCTATAGAAGTGGGTGGTGCGCACCCGGTCGGACGTAGTGCGGTCCAAAGGCAGGGAATCGTGAATCATGATGATCGACGGGCGATTTGCGAATCGCTCCAGATGAATGAAATCCAATAGAGCTTGCTCGAACAGGTGCAAGCCGTCGATAAAGGCCAGCGAAAAATTCCTTGCACCCAAAACCTCGGCCAGATTGTAGGATTCGAAAAACCTGTCGCTGGTCATGGCAAACACGCGAGTGTTCGGGGGAAGAGTGCCCTCGAGCGTCGGCTCCGGATCGATGCCTACACACTTCGTATCGGGCAGCGCCGCGCGCAACGAATCTCCATGGCGGATGCCGATCTCCACGTAAGTTGCCGGCCGGAGAATTTGGTGGACCCAACTCAACACCGTGTAGTAATCGGGTCCAGGCAACGCGTTCGAGGCTCGGGCTATGTGAACTTCGCGCAACGCGTCATCGTAGGCGGAGGGATCTGGCACGGCTATTACTATATCGGCGTGCGCGCTGGGCGATCAAACCGGCGACTCTGAGCCTGCATTCCACAGGCCGAGCAGCCGGGACAGTTGCGCTTACTGGCTTGCGCCGCGGCTGGAGGTGATCGACTTCAGATATGCCAGGACCGCCTCTGCGTCGGCGCGTGTCATGTGAAATTCAGGCATGGGAGAGCGAAGCGGCTTGCCGGTGGTCCAGATTCCGGTGGTGAGCAACGTGATCATCTGGGCATCGTTAGCTGGGGGTAAGCCGCCAATGCGTGGGCACAGGAGCGGCCAATCCCCTTGCGGTTGGGCCGGCAAGTACGGCACCGGCCCACCCGCCAGCCAGCGGCTGTAGTCGAGTTCCCCATTTTGCGTGCGCGGCGTGTGGCAGTTACCACATTTCGCAACCTCGGTCACAATGTATTTGCCGCGGGCAGAGGTCGCATTGCCGCTGCGGTTGGTGGCCGTCGCTGCTTGCTTCTTTTCCTGCGCAATTGCGAGGTTGGATCCAGTGGTGCTGAGCAATAGAAACGCGGCGATAGACAGTCCGGCAATCAATCGCCTGAGAGCGAGAGTAACCCTCCAACCTTCAAATAAAATATGAGGCTGCATTGCCCCTCCGTTCTGTCTTGCCGCTGGCTACTGACTACTGACTACTGACTACTGACTGACCCCTGCCTACTGCCCCAAGATCTGGAAGAAGCGGATGATCGACTCGATCCCGCGATAGAAGTTCGGGATGTGGAACTTCTCATTAGGAGCGTGCAGGTTGTCGTCGGGCAGACCCATGCCCATCATGATGCTGGGAATCTTCAGGTCTTCTTCGAACTGGGTGACGATGGGAATCGAACCGCCCGAGCGGATGTACACGGTGTCTTTCCCGAAGATCTCGTGCATGGCTTCCACCGAGGCGCGGGCGAACTTGTTGTCGGTGTTTACCACGCACGCCGGGGCCTTGCTGTGCACTTTGATGTTGATCTGGTTGCCCTTGGGCGTGAGCTTCTTCACGAACTCGGTGTACTTCTTCAGGATGTCGTCGGGGTCTTGCTTGGGCACCAAGCGCATCGAAACTTTGGCCGAGGCGCGCGCCGGAATCACCGTCTTGGCGCCGGGAGCGACGAAGCCGCCGGGCATGCCGTGCAGCTCCAGCGTGGGACGCGCCCAGGTGCGATACAGCACGGAGTAGCCAGGCTCACCAGTCAGAACGTTCGATCCCACTTCAGCCTTGCGATAGTCCTCCTCATTGAAGGGCAGACGCTCCCAGGCTTTCAGCTCGTCGTCGGTCGGCTTTTGCACGTCATCGTAGAAGCCGGGGATGAGGATCTTTCCGTCCGCATCCTTCAGCTTGCTGATGATCTCAACCAGCGCGAACAGCGGATTGGGCGCCGCCCCGCCGTACACGCCGGAGTGCAGATCGGTCTTCGCTCCTTGCGCTTGGATCTCGGTGTAAAGCAGGCCGCGCAGGCCGACGCACAGCGTGGGGAGATCGGGAGCGAACAGCTCGGTGTCGGTGACCAGCGCGAAGTCGGCCTTCAGCTTGCCCGAAGTTGCGTTCTTCTTCACGAACTCTTCGATGCTCTCGCCGCCCACTTCTTCTTCGCCTTCGATCAGCACGCGGACGTTGATGGGCAGCTTGCCGTTGCCACCCTTGAACAGCGACTCAAATGCCTTGAGCTGCATCCAGAGCTGGCCTTTGTCATCCACGGCGCCGCGCGCGTAGATGTTCTGATTGCGCTCGGTGGGCTCGAACGGCGGAGTGTGCCACTCGTCCAGCGGCTCGGCCGGCTGCACGTCGTAGTGCGCATAGCACAGCGCCGTCGGCTTGCCCGAGGCGTGTAGCCAGTCGGCGTAAACCAGGGGATGGCCCTGGGTGGAGATAGTCTCGACATGCTCGAAGCCGATGCGCTTTAGGTCGTTGGCCACCATCTCGGCAGCCTTGCGGATATCGTCCTTGTGCTCTTCGGCGGTGCTGACGCTGGGAATGCGAAGCAAATCTTTCAACTCGTCGAGAAAGCGTTTTTGGTTCTCGCGCGCATAGGAAACGGCTGCGGATGACATAGGGGAAAATTCTCCTTCCAGAAGTAGAGCAGCTTGCGTGCTAAGGGCTCGCAAACCTTGATGGCAAACCCCAAAGTATATCGCAACGGAGGCGGGGAGTTGGTGACGGGTGGCAGAAGGTACCCGCGGTTCGAGGGACAAGGACACGTTCGCTTGGGCGTAAACTTTACGAATGGCGCATTTCAAGTGCTTGTTGGATCGTGGAGTGGGTCATCTTGCCGGATGCTTTCCCGCTAAGCGAGTTGAGACGACTGATTCACTCGGTCTGCCTCAAGATGCTCCAGATGATGAAATCGTGGCGATCGCTTCGCGCGACAGATATCTGTTGATTGCAGCGAACAGGCGAGATTTTGCCCGTCTGGTTCCCGCTTATGTTGCGAAATCGACAAAGAAGTCCGACGGATGTCGCAGAATTTAGGGGTTAATTCTGCTTGTTCCCAATGAACGGCACGCACAGGAACGAGTTCTCAAGGGTCTAGAATGGGGAATCCGGTCGAAGGTGAACGCGATTCCGCTCTGAAACCGAACACGATTCCGTTGTGATTCCGAACAGCATTCCGTTCTGAAGGTGAACGCCGATTCCGGTGGGAAGGCGAACAGTTTTTGTCGCCTGGCGGAATGGCGTTCGGCTTGGAGCGGAATGTTTTCCACAGACCTACAGCAGGAGGTGCGGCGACGCTGGACAATCACCCGGCATTGAAACTCCATCAATGAAGGAGGACAGGGTGCCGGCCAGGAGAAAGTCCATGCGAAAAGTCAAAGAGGTCCTGCGGTTGAGGTTCGAGTTGAGGTTGGGGCAGCGCCAGATCGCACGCAGTTGCGGAATGGGGCTGGGTACGGTCCACGAGTATCTGGAACGGGCAGTAGCAGCCGGGATCGGTTGGCCGTTGCCGGAAGGCTTGGGCGAAGAAGAACTGGAAGCCAAACTGTTTGGCAACCAGCCCGTGCAGGCCGGAGCGGTGCGACAGCGGCCACAACCGGATTGGAAAGCCATTCATGAGCAACTCCCACAACATCGTCATCTGACCCTGCAGTTGGTGTGGGAAGAATACCGGCATGCGAATCCCGAGGGGTATCGCTACAGTTGGTTTTGCGAACGCTATCAACACTGGCGGCGACACCTGGATGTGGTGCTGCGTCAGGAACACAAAGCCGGGGAAAAGATGTTCGTGGACTGGGCGGGGGCAACGATCCCCGTGTATGACGCCACGACGGGGCAAGCCTGGCCAGCATCGCTGTTTGTTTCTGTGCTGGGTGCCAGTTCCTATACCTACGCAGAAGCGACTCGGGATCAGCAGTTGGAAGCCTGGATTCAGGCGCACATCCACGCGCTGGAGTTTTTCGGCGGGGTGCCAATTCTGGTAGTACCCGATAACACCAAGACGGCGGTCACCCGAGCCTGCCGCTACGATCCGGACCTGAATCCCACTTATCAAGAGTTCGCAGTGTACTACGGGATGGGAGTCGTGCCTGCACGTCCGTACAAGCCATTACCGGCCGAGCACTTCGACATGAGCCAGTGGTCGCGGGCCACCGTCAACATCGATTACCACATCGGGTTCGATGGGAACTTTTACATGCTGAACCAACCGATGATGGAAAAGCTGCTGGCCATGCGGTTGCAGGGCATGGTCGAGGCGCTGAAGGCGCAGGAGCAAGATCGGTCGATCAATGAGCTGAGTTTCCTCGAACGACTCGCGCTGCTGGTCGGGGATCGGCCTGCGTGGAGGACATCGATTATCGGGCTGCGCGTGGCTTGGACAAGACGGTGGTGCGTGCTCTGGCAAGAGACTCGGCCTGGGTCCGCAACCACGAAAACATTTTCGTGTTGGGTCCGACCGGCGTGGGCAAGAGCTTCATCGCATCGGCCCTGGCACAGAAAGCTTGTCGCGACGGCTACTCGGCTCTCTATTTGCGGGCTGCCGCCTTGCTTCGGGAGTTGGCCTTAGCCCGAGCGGACGGCAGCTTGCGTAACTTCCTTGCACGACTGAGCCGCATCGATGTTCTGGTCATTGATGACTGGGCCATGGCGCCGCTGAATGAAACCGAGCGCCGCGAAGTCTGGGAGATCTGCGAAGATCGCTATCAGACTCGCTCCACCTCCTCACTTCCCAACTGCCAGTCTCGCGCTGGCATGAGCAGATCGGCGATCCCACTATCGCCGATGGCATTCTGGACCGTCTGGTGCACAACGCCCACCGCATCGAGATGCGCGGAGAGTCCATGCGCAAAAAACGCAATCCGCCACAGGACGAGAAGAAGGAATGAACAAAGCCAGTTTCGGTAAGATGTCTTAGCTTGGGCACCAACTAATTCCCAGATGCGAGCTTATAGGGACTTAAGGTCTCGCCGTTCAAAGGTTGCGGTGGTAATAACGGCTATTGCAACTTCGCGTACTCGGCTTTGGCTTGTTTGTAGATAGGAATGTCGGGATCCGCGTCTTTCCAGACGGCGAGGAAATCCTGATAGGTGGTTCTTGCTTTCGCCGTGTTTCCCTGCATAGAGTAAGCGCGAGCGAGACCGAGGCGGGCCAGCGCTCCCCATGGGAAGTTCAGCGCCACTCCTCGATGATCGATGAATTTCTGAAATTCCGCCGCCGCTGCGTTGGCGTCGTGGAGCATGAGATAGCCTTCTCCACGCAAATAAACTGGGGACATATATACAGTGATGTTCGTAGGTTCGCCGAGCTCGATAGGCCTGGTCACCTGCAATATCGCAACTGCCTCATTCGGGTTCTTGCGTTGCAGAGCCAGCGCCGCCCGGATCGTGGGCAACCAATAACTCTGAACCAGCGTGTCCAGCGGGAAAGTCTTGTCGAGTTCTGCCACCAGTTTCTCCGCCCTTGTCATATCGCCAGCCCGCGCCAAAGCCAGTGCTGCGATCGCTTGTACATCGCGGTTCGGAGCCAGTTTCACGGCGGCATTGGCATCTTCACGTGCCTGCTTCCTCTGTCCTGATTCGACCTCGCGCAGCGCTGCCGCTGCCTCATATGCTGCAGCGCTCTCTTTGGCGTCGTTTTGCTGGGCCAAAAGCATGGCACGCCCGCTCAGTTCTCGCGCTCTCTTCAGCTTGCCATACCAGCCTTCAGTGTCCGCTTGCGTAGCCAACAACAGGTCTTCCGTGCCCGGCTTTCCCATCGCGGCTGAAACCAGTTGCGCCATCTGCGCCGCATCGCCCTCCAGAAAAGCCAATGAGTAGTGAGTCTGGAGCAGAAACTCGTGCTCCAGTTTGCGCTCCTTCGCCTGCTTGTACACCGCATCCGCTTCATCCAGCCGGTTGAGAGCCATGTAGGTAAAGCCGAGGTTTATATAGTTGACAGCACTATTTGGCTCCAAGCGCAGCGCCTCTCGAAATTCCTCCAATGCCTTTTCCCAGTTTCCCAGGCAAAGGTAAATTAATCCCAGCTCTACGTAAGGCAACTCGTATCTGGGGTAGCTCTGCTGCCACAGTTCGAAGGTCTGCGCCGCTTTCTCCAATACGCCCGTCGCATACAGGTAATAGTTCCCCTCGATCAAAAACCGCTCCCGTTCGCTCACCTTCCCCCGCAGCTCGTAAGCCTTGCGGGCATTCTCCGCCGCCCGCCCCACTTCGTTGAGGTTGTAGTAGCTTTCCGAGATCCAGACATAGGCCATCGCGAAATTGGGATCAAGGTCCACCGCGCGTTTGAAGAAGGGCAGCGCGGCTGTGTTCCCTTTAGCATCGGTCGTCTTTATGCCCACGCTGTAGGCTTGCAGCGCCTCCAGCGAGGGCGTGGTCGCTTCCTCCAGCGGCGTAGCGTACTTCTCTGCACCGAGCTGACCGATTCGCCCAACTTGCCGCGCAACCTGACCGCCGCCGCGTCCAGAGTTTTGAGCACCGCTTCTCTGTCCGCCGCCTGCTCCTGTGCTTCCGCCAGCACATCGCTCGTGTTGCAGTTCACTGCCCTCAGGCCAATCACGTACTGGCTGCCTAGCGTAGCAATCGAGCCCGTCAGCATGGCCTTGCTGCCGCTGCGCAGGCAAACCTCGTGGGTAACCTCCGATGTCAAGTGATCACCGGCCGCACGACCCATCAGTCTCAATGTTGCATTCACCCTGTTGTCGGAAAGCAGAACGACAAAGGGCGATTGCCCAAGCTGAACCGAGAGCCCTTGCTTCAATGTGTCGTCGAAGACCGGGTCCCCAGTCTTGTTGTCAAAGTCCGCAACGACGATGGTGTCTTTATCCGTGAGCTGGATCGCATGACGCGAACGCCAGTACAACCAGGCAGCAGTGGCAACCCCGAGAAGCAGCAGCGCAGACGTTACCAACCATTTCCATCGGTGGTGCACTCGCGGTTGCATGTCGCTCCTGACCTGCTCCAGTTCGGCACGCATTTCTGCCGCGCTCTGCCAGCGCTGCTCGCGATCTTTTTCCAGAGCTTTGTCAATGATGGTTGCGAGCTTCGCTGGGAGCGTGCAATTGAGCTGGCGCAGCGGTGTCGGCGCTCGATTCAGAATGGCATCCTCGACGACTGCTGCCGTCTCGCCGCCAAACGCACGCTGGCCAGAGGCCATCTCGTAGAGGACCAGACCAAACGAGAACAGGTCGCTGCGGGCGTCCACCGTTTCGCCGCGCACCTGCTCCGGCGACATGTAACCCGCCGTGCCCACGGTAACGCCGAGATACGTAACCGTCGCGTCCCCCGCCGGCGCCGTTCTGTCAGACCGTGGCGCGGCCACTGCCCCGCCAGTCTCAAGCTGCAAACCATCACCTCCAATTTCCTTGGTCGCGCTGACCAGTTTCGCCAAGCCGAAGTCCAGAATCTTCACTTGTCCCGCACTGGTCAGAAAGATGTTTGCCGGCTTGATGTCGCGATGAATAATCCCCTTCTCATGCGCCGCCAGTAGGCCGTCGCAAATTTGGATCGCGATGTCCAGCAACTTATCCGCCGCCAGTGGCTTCTCGCCGGCGGCAACTGCCGCCAGACGATCACGCAGAGTTTCACCCTCAAGGAGCTCCATCACCAGTACAGGCTGGTCCTCGTACTCCTCAATGTCGTAAATGGTGCAGATGTTGGGGTGGTTCAGTGACGAAGCCGTGCGCGCCTCGCGCTCGAAGCGTTTCAGCGTGGCCGGGTCGCTCGCCAGCTCTTCCGGCAAGAACTTCAGCGCTACTCGGCGACCCAGCTTCAGGTCCTCAGCCTTATACACCATTCCCATGCCGCCGCCACCAATGACCTCCATCACACGGTAGTGCCAAACCCTCTTGCCGATCAGTGAGGCGGCTTTGTCTCCCGCCTCCGGCAACACTACCCTGCTTGAACCCTGCTCGATCACGGGATCCGAAAGTTCATGCGGTTCCACCCGCTCCACGGGAACCAGGAGGCGGTAGCCACGCCGAGGTATGGTCTCGATGTAGTTGGGTCCTTCAGCGGAGTCGCCGAGCGCTTGCCGGACTATCTTGATTGCGGTGTTGATACCGTGCTCGAAGTCGACGATGGTGTCGTTGGGCCAGAGCTTCCTCTGTATCTCTTCGCGGGTGACCAGTTCACCCCGGTGCTCCAGCAGAATGGCCAGTAATCGGAGCGGTTTCTCTGAAAGGCGAACCGTCTGCTCGCCGCCGAACAGTTCTCCAGTCCGGAGGTCGAACTCAAAGCCTCGGAAGCGGACCCGAGCTGGTGGGGTGTCTCCCACGGGATTGTGCTTAGGTTCGAAAAAAGTGTACTACCGCTGTATGCAGGTTCCAATCTGTAATGTGATCTGACTTGTACTTCAGACTCAATTTCCGGCAGGCCAATCCCAACAACACATCTCAATTCAACGACTTGCAGTCTTCACCTTAATTTCACCTAAATCTCACCTCGCCTGCATTGCTTTTGCTTGTGCGTGGGCGCAAACTGCCACCGTTTCGGAAGAGTTCGCAACTCTGCGGAGAGAAACGAAAGCGAAAAGCTGAGCGAGACGGACTCCAACACGCATTTCCGTGGGTCCCCTTTCATCTCGCTTGGGAGGTATCCTTTCGCCTCTCGCCACGAACGACGAAAGGCGGAAACGCTATCGCCAAACTTACTTCATTTGAATTCCGTCAAAAGGAGAACTAACATGCGCATTCTTCGTATCGAAGGTATTGTCCGCATTTCGATCCTATTCGTGCTGTTGTTGACGGTCGCAGCCGCGTCCGCCCAGAGTTTCATCGCTCCGTCGGATTCGCTTCCCGGAGGCAAGTCCTATGAGCAGTGGGCCGCCAAGTGGTGGCAATGGGCGTACTCGATACCCTATTCCATCAACCCGATTTGGGATACCACCGGCGTCGACTGTGCCGTCAGCCAGCGTGGGCCTGTGTGGTTCCTGGCTGGGACCGGCGGTTTTGATGCGACGCGCTTCTGCACAATTCCGGCAGGTAAGATGATCTTTTTCCCGATCATCAATTACTTGAATGACTATCCTTGCCCCGTGCCTGGCTTCGAGCCTGGTCCAGGGCAATCCCTGGAGCAGTTCTTGACCATCGGTTACAGCAGTAATATTGGTGCCCGTCAAATCATTGATCACGTCACGGCTGTAAGCGCTTCGTTGGACGGGCAGCCGGTACAGAATCTCTCTCTGCCGCCGGAAAACTCGCCCTGTCGCGCCACCTCTCCTGGCTTTATCTTCCGTGGTGACCCGAGTCTTCAGGTTGTTGATCCCTGTCTGCCACGGGCCCGGGCCGGCGTAGCTGACGGGTACTGGGTCATGCTGAAGCCTCTTTCTCGGGGAGCTCACACTCTCGTCTTCAGTGGCACTGAGACCTGGCCGCCGCCGGGTAGTCCCTTCACAGTCACGGTGACGTACAACCTCACCGTCAACTGAGAGGTGCGTAGGGATGGCGCAGGCGGGTGCCCCGTCCAAGCTGGTTTTGCTTGGGCGGGGTCCTTCAATTCACTTTAGTGCGCTTCATTTCTCAGAAAGGAGAGATACCATGCGTAGTCTTCGTATTGTACTGTTGAGCTTATTGGCCATCGGAGTTGCGATCACCCTGGCGGCACCCGCTGTTGCTTCCGACTGCGGACAAGTGCCAGTCCGGATAACGCCGATTGGCCACCCGATCTGGAAGCCAGTAGATTTCCACGTGTTCACCGCCGCCGTCGGGACGGCAGACGATGGTTATGCCGAGTTCACGCAAAACATGACCAACCTGCTTTACCCGCTCAGGCACAAGTGGTGTACCGAGCTATCTATAGGCCCTGGAGATCCCCACCAACCTCCCTACAACCAGGAAATGGAAGCTGGTGTTGATATCATGAGCTTTACGGACTCCTTAGTCTTCCGCGTGCCCGATTTCTCTCCACCGAACGGGGTGTGGGCCGTGTATATGACAGTGCCGAACCCCGGTACGGTGGGTTCCTCGCCCGACTTCAAGTCGGGCCCGATCATCCCCAACACGCTATTTCCAATAACCGGGGTAGGGCAGACCTTCCGCAACAACCAGCTCTGGAACCCGTATCTCGGGACCATCGACGTGCCGCCGCTCACGCAGCAACTGAGCTGCCCCTTCAACGTTGATGGGCACAGCCACTTCCCTATTTTCTTCGCAGACAACTCGAGCTTCGGCCCTGGCGGGCCCATCACGGGACACTACGAGTTCCGAATCACCATGACGGACGTGACCGGTAATGGCTGGTCCATCGATGTGGCCTTCACGGTTCGCTAAGAAAAGCGATGGGTGGGTGGCAATTGGCCACAAACCTCTCCGCCCGTACGGAAGATTCTCCTGTGCGCCGACATCCTTGGTTTGGGTGTCGGCCTTTCTTTATTGCACAGCAAGATTACTCGTCGGGAACGAGTGGTGGTTCTGCCGAAAGCTGTTGTGCGACGGTTTCTCGTTCGTGTAACAGACCAAGCGTAGAAGTGGCCGCACTACGCATTTCGGTTTGAGTCAATTCGAGCCACGATGCGATAACTCCCGTACGGTCGGCGATAGGGAAGTAACTTTGATTAGCGAGCCTTCTGCTAGCGCTTATGAGGGGGAGCGGCCCATGAATCCCTTCTTCTACAAAGAGGAAGCAGGGGCAAAGGGGCTGCCGCCCCTTTCCCCTGCACCCCAATCCCCGCCGACCCGCCTCCGCTTCGCTCCGGACAATTTCGCTTGACGATTCCGAACACTTACTCCACAATCACCATGCAAGCGTCGCTTCGCTCCGACTGCTGTTCACCTTCGCTCCGGAACGCCGTTCGGCTTCCCTCCGGAATCGATGTTCACCTTCGCCGGAATACCCACTAGAAGGTCGCATGCTATTGAATGGCGAGAAAGTCAATTACTCAGACGTCCATGATCGTGACCTGCTGGCTCAAGTCGAAGCAGATGGCAAGGCTAAGATGACGCGATTGGCAAGGTGCCCCCATTGCATATACGACGACTGAGAATTCGGTCGCTCCCTACAGTCGCAGTTGACGCTTGCCATCGGCAGCACGCGAGTCCCGCGCAGCGGGACGAAAGAGCTTAGCCCAGCCTTTCAAGGCTGGGCAGGAGTGAAAAAGAATCCTGAGTCCCGTAGGGACGGCAGAGACAAACATCGCAACGTGCCGACTACGCCGTTGCTGCAACCAGCCGCGCCGGTTCTTCGTGGAAGCGCACTGACACCAGTTTCGACACTCCCGGCTCCTGCATGGTGACGCCGTACAGGACCGGCGCCATGCCCATGGTGCGTTTGCTGTGGGTGATGATGACGAACTGGGTTTGCGAGCTCATCTCGCGAATCAGTTCGGTGAAGCGGCCGATGTTGGCTTCGTCGAGCGGCGCATCCACCTCGTCGAGAATGCAGAACGGGCTGGGCTGATACTGGAAGATGCCGACCAGCAGCGCCAGCGCAGTGAGCGCCTTCTCGCCGCCGGAGAGCAGCAGCACATTCTGCAGCTTCTTGCCCGGAGGCGAGGCGACCACGTCAATGCCGCTTTCCGCCGAGTTCTCGAAGTCGGTGAGGCGCATGAATCCCTGGCCCCCGCCGAACAGCTTGCTGAATGTGCGGGAGAAGTTTTCGTTGATGATCTTGAACGCTTCTTCGAACTTCTGCCGCGAGATGGTGTCAATCTCTTTGATTGTGTTCTGCGTGTTCTCGATGGCCTGCAACAAATCCTGCCGCTGCGTTTCCAGAAACTCGTGACGCTGCGCGATTTCTTTGTACTCCTCCAGCGCCATCATGTTCACCGGACCCATGTTGTCGAGCCGTGTGCGCATTTCGCGATAGGCTTCTTCTTCACCGGCGAGCGCCTCGGCAGCGACGCGGGGCAGGGAATCGTCGGCCATCAAGTCGTGCGGTTGCTGACTCAACTCCTGCACGCAGGTTTCGGACATGTGCTGCACATCGGATTCGACGCGCGCCTGCGCGGCGGAAAGTTCGCCGCGACGATCGCGCGCGGCATCGAGGGCTTCGCGGGCAGCCTTGAGGGCATCCTCCAACTCGACGATTCGCACCCGGACGGTCTGCAACTCGGCTTGCAGTTCGCGATCGCGGCTGTGCGCGAGTTCGCGCTCTGCAGTCCAGCCGACCACCTGCTCCGCGAGACGAACGTTCTCGGCTTCGCGTTGCTGCTTCTCGGCCGCAGCCGACTCCAGTTGCGACTTCAGCTTCGCCAGTTGCGCCGAGACCTCCGACACCATCGCCTCGACGCGCTGCACCGTGGCCACCGCTCCGCGGCGGCGCTCTTCCAATGTGGCCAGTTGCGCCCGAACTTCGCTGGCGAGTTGGGCCGCTTCATCACGGCGCAAGCGGAGGCCTTCCAGTCTGCTGTGGGCAGCCTGCATCTCCATCTCAAGCTGACGCTGCTGTTCTTCCTGCGCCAACAGCTCGCCGCTTTGTTGTGAAATGAGCGTCTTTTGCTGGTTGCGTTCCTCCCCGATGCGCTCCAGTTCGCGCTCGTAGGTGGAGAGCCGCTCGCGCACCCGGACCATCTCGGTTTCGAGTTGGCGAAGCGTGTGGCCCGAAGTCATGGCCTGGCGCTCGCCTTCGCGCTGGTCGTCCTCCAGCCGATGCAGCAGTCCGGTGAGCTCGTAGATTTCGCGTCCCAGAGCGGCCACGCGCAACTCTTCGGCGGCCATGGCGCGCTCCATCTCGCCCATTTGCTGCAGCACCTCGCGCAGTTCGCGCTTCATGGAGAGCGGCCCCTGGCTGCGCTGCTTGCCGCCCGTAACGGTGACGTTGTGGAAGCATTCGCCGGACTTGGAAAGGAAGAAGGCATCAGGATTATTCAACGCGAGATCGCGGCCGGCACTGGCATCGGGCACAATGTAGCCGTTGCCGAGCTTGGGCAGAATCACCTCAAGCGATTTGCCGAAGCCGTTGAGCACACGAATGCAATGCTTGAGCGGAACTACGCTTTCTCCGTGCGCGACCTGGTGCGTGGACTCGTCGAAGAGGAACGAAAACTTCGCCTGCGAATCTTCGGGATGGACGAGGAACGTCGCGCGGCCATCCACGTCGCTGCGCAGCAGGCGGAGCCCCTCGTCGGCAGCGTCCCACGACTTCACCACGATGTAGTTGAGCTCGTCGCGGAGGAAATCGTCAACCACGTGCTCATAGCGATCTTCCACTTCGAGAAAGTCAGCGAGCACGCCCACCGGCGCAAGACCTTCCTTCATCGCGCCCGAGGTGAAGAGCTTGCGCACCGATTCGGTAGTGTAGCCATGCTCGGTGATGACGGCTTCCAGCGAACTCCGCTTGCCCATCGCGCTGGCGTACTCGCCGCGCAGCGAATCCAGATGGCGCTTGCCGGTGGTTTCGGCGGCGCGCTTTTCGTCGAGCTGCTGGCGCGTCTCGCCGATCTGCGCGGCGAGCGCGAGCACGCGTTGCGAGGCGGTTTCAAACTCCAATCCGAGTTGGCCTTGCTGGCCACCGAAAGTTTGCAGTTGCAGCATCGCAGCGGAGGTTTCGTCGTGTAGGCGCTGCGCCTCGCGATCGAGCGCGGCAATGCGTTCTTCGGCTTGCGTGATGCGGTTGCGCACTGCGGAAGTCGCGGAGACCACGTTCAGAATTGCGTCGCGACGCTGCTCCTGCTGGCGCTCGACCTCCAGCAGCGATGCCGCCGCGGCAGAAGCCTCCTGCTGCCTCGCTTGCGATTCCTGTTGAGCATGGGCAACCTCGACGTTGGTTGACTCCAGCGTGGCGCGATTGGTTTCCAGTTCCTGCTGCAACCGCGCGAACTGCGCTTCGGTGTTCGCGCTTTCTGCCTGCGCGGCCGCGGCGCGTGCATCCAGCTCGGAACAGCGCTCGTCGTTGGTGCGGCGACGGGCGGCGGCGCGGTCGATCTCCAGCGAAAGCCGGTTGAGTTGCTCGCGGTTCTCCTGCGACTCGCGCTCGATGGCGTAGCCACGCTGGGTGCGCTCGCCGTGCTCGCCTTCCATTTGCTGCACGGCCTCAGCCTGCGCGTGCATGGCTTCGCCGATTTCCGTGAGTTGGCGGCTGAGCAGGGAGGCCTCGGCATCAAGTTGCGCGAACTTGCTGACCAGCAGCACGCGGAGCTTGGCGCGCATCTCGTCGCGCAACCTGGCGTAGCGCTCGGCCTTCGAGGCTTGCCGCTTCAGCGAATTCATCTGGCGCGTGACTTCGTCGAAGATGTCGTTGATGCGGGCGAGATTTTGCTTGGCGTCCTCGAGGCGGGCCTCCGCCAGACGTTTGCGCGTTTTGAACTTGGTGATGCCCGCGGCCTCTTCAATGACGGCGCGGCGATCGGTGGGCTTACTGCTGAGAATCTGACCGATGCGGCCCTGCTCGATGATGGCGTAAGACTCCGGGCCGAGACCGGTGCCCATGAAGATGTCCTGAATGTCGCGCAGACGACAGAGCTTGCCGTTGAGCAGATACTCGCTCTCGCCGGAACGGAACAAGCGGCGCGTGATCGTGATCTCGCCGGCTTTGAAGGTGCGCTTAAATTTGCGGCGGCGAATTTTCAGCACGACGTGCGCAGCGGTGGCATCGTGAGCAGCGGACTCGGTCGCGGTCGGCGGCGCGTCGTCGTCATCGCCATCGCTCTGTCCGGGATGCACTTCTTCGGAGTAGCGCTCAACGTCTTCGGCCTTGGCCGCACGCACGGCGGATTCGTCCCAGTCGTCGGGGAGATCGTCCTGAATGTCGATCTCGGGCTCCAGCGCGTCGCCGTAAATTTCGGGATCGACCAGCGTCAGCGAGACCTCGGCCATGCCGGTCGGCTTGCGCTCGCGCGTGCCCGCGAAGATGACGTCCTGCATGTTGACGCCACGCAGCAGCCGCGCCGATTGCTCGCCCAGCACCCACGAGATGGCGTCGGAGATGTTCGACTTGCCGCAGCCGTTGGGACCAACGATGGCGGCAATGCCGTCGCCCTGGAAGCGAAGGTCGGTGCGGTCACAGAACGATTTGAACCCGAGGATTTGCAGCTTCTTCAGTTTGAGCAACGTCATACTCCCGTTCGGATAGGGCGGGCCTGTCTCGACTGCACTCGGGACTCTCACGCCGGCGCTATCCGCGATTTCATCTCGACCCAACGAGAAACGCCAAGCCAACTTTACTTTCGAAGGCGAGGGGGGTCAAGACATAAAACGCAATATTTAGGGGTATCCCTGCGGAAACCACATCATATTGCACCACGCGTGCAGCAAACGAAAAATTTTTGGGCGAGAAAGTGATTCGGAGGCAGGAAAAATCGCCAGAGCAACCCCCATTTTAGTGAGCGCTTTTCTCCGATTCAAGGGCAAAAGCCGGGGAGTACCTAAACGGTTACAGGCGAGCGCCACGCCCGCACAACTCCGCCTCGAAGTCTTTTGGTTTTGATTTGCAAACCGGCCACTGGCAACCGGCTACTGGCTACTGGGTAGTGGCTGAATCTGAATCGGGGCGCACTTGACTTTGGTGCGATAATTGCCCTGACACATGACCGAACCATCCTCGCAGGAAGCGCCGCAAAAGTCAAAGACCAAAGGCGAACGCTGGGTCACGAAGAACGAATGGATCGTGTGCTCTGTTCTTGCCCTGGTATCAGCGTTGACTGCATTGAGGTTTGGGGCGGCTGTTTTTATTGAGGTGCTCATCGGAAGGTTAGCAGCCATCGTTATCATCTGGGTAATCGTGCGGGGAGTCTACCGATGGATCGCCAACAAGCGCACGGCTGCTTAGGGCGGAAATAGGAAAAGCCCCGATGCCAGTAGTCGGGGCCATGATCTATTCCCCAAGTATCAACCCTCGGATTTGATTGCTTCTATCTTGTGCCTCTTGGAGAAGAGTTTCACTCTCGCTGCTAGTTAGCTGATGAACACCAGAACAGTCGCAATAGACTACTTCCATTGCACCGCCCACGTTGCCACTACTGAGCACCTCTGCATCGGCAACAATCTGCGCTGCTAGACGCATTAATCGTCGCACAGTTCGTTTCTCTGGAGATAGCCAACGGCAGTAGCGCATTGCCCAAAAAATCGCGCCATTTAGGGAATCCCCATCAAAGGCGTACATCGGCACATTGCGGCATTGGGGAGGAATCGGCTCGCTTGTTTGCTCATCCACTAAACATTCGAGCAAATAAAGAGCAGGTTGAGGCTCTGAAACAAGTATCAAGCACTGCGCTCCATGCCACTGTGGTCGCGATGCCAAATATGAAGCCGCGATTTCCTGTATGCGGGTTTCAGGTGACGGCCAGAACTCCGGGGAGAGATTTTTGATAGCATCTGCCAGTTCATAGGATTCCCGCATGTCTCGGGCGCACGAAACCGCGATTTTCCGGTTATCACTAATCTTGATTTTCGAGACGGTCTGACTTAACCAAGTGCTGATTCCAGCGCGCGACGGGGCAGAATTGGCATGTGGGATACTCCATTGAAGGGTATCGCCTGCGAGCACAATCCCGTCGCTTCCAACCATGCCGACGTGTAGTGTCATTGGAGGCTCGTCATTCTTACTGGTAGAGAAGACATGAGACGGATTAAAAAGCACGGTTGACATGATAGGCAAACCTCAGCGATGATTTGGTTGCCCACCAAACCGCAAGCAAGATTAGGCCAGCCCGATTCGTGGTCGAGCTGGCCATCCGTTTTGCTAATTACATCACACACTGTCAACTCAACAGCGCCGAGAGCGGCCAAATCTCGCTTGCAATTCCTGCCGCCATTGCGGGTGTGATCCGCAGACTCGAATGCACGCGACAGAAGTTGTAATGCGCAAAGTGCAAAGCGCAAGCGGCTTTCAGGTTCTCCAGCTTCTTCGAAAAAGCGTTCGTCAGGCGCGTGAATCGCCGCATACACATGCGCATGGTCAGGTTCTGTCGCTCGACGTGCGATGTGCAGATGCGGTCAAGGTCGGGCCTGCCATCACGGATCTTGGATATAACCTCCATGATTCTTGGTGGGGAATACCTGCCTTCGTCGTGCTGCCCATAATCGCCGTACAGCTTGATGAGTTGCGCGAAGTCAACCGTTCCGCCGAACACATCCTCGACTGCGCGCTGGTAGAAATGGAAACCGTCTGTCGTGAGTTGGAATCTGGCATCTATAAGTCGCTTCTGCAAATCCGTCAGGAACGTGTACGTGGTTTCCTTCGTGCGCTTGCCGACCATGAAAGACGGCACCAGTTTCGTATCCTCGTCCAGCGCGACGAACACCCACTGATTGCCGAATTCGTCGGGATCGTCAACGCGGACGTGCTTGTCTTTCTTGCCCACATACGTCCAGATTTCGTCGCACTGGACGAACCCGCAGCGGACGTTCCGCATACGCTCGTCCATGATCTGAGCGCAGCGGTCGCCCACGCGCACTAGCAGAGATGTGATGGTATTGCGGTCAACATCCGTCATGCGGCTGATTGAACGGATGGAATTGCCTTCGACCAGGGCCGCGATGACGGCCAACTTCTTTTCAGCGGAGAGCGTATACATTTGGCTTGACCTTTCAGGAAGGGCAAGCCGATAATCACAGTTGAGGACGAGTGATACCGGCTTGCCGGGTTGCTTGTTTAGGGCCGTTGGGTGTTAGAAGCACCTAGCGGCTCTCATCGTTTGCGGCTGTCGTTGGTGGAGGCGGCATCGCTACTCCTTTCTGGCAAGCGATATAAACCTGTCCCATCCGTCCTTGCGCACAATGAAAATATCCTTGTGCGTTTTGATGGTGGATTCAATCGCCTGCCGAGTGCTTTTATAGCCTGCCCATTCAAAGAATCCGAGAATGTCGGCCACTTGAGCCTCGGGAACGAACGTCAGATAGACCTTAAGGATTTCCCGCAACTTCAAATCTTGAACATCCTTCGTCTTTCCGATGATCGTTTCGAGCCTATTGAGAAAGTCCACCTTGTCTGACATGGATTCTGCAAGCTCAAGGTAGCGATTGTAGGCATCCGCGAGTTTAGCCAACTCATCCCCGATGTTCTGGATTTGCCGATGCTCGTACTCTACCCGCTGCTTCATTCCCCGCAGGATTTGTGAGATGGGCTTTGTCACAGAACCATCATACGCATATCTGGACAGCAAATGCAACAATTTTCTTGCTGATTTGTTGCCTATCTCGGAAAGAGATTTAGCGGTCATTTTGTTTCTCCTTTTTCCACAGGTTGTTGGGTTGTTTGTTTAGGTCAGACGAAGAAATTCAAATTCAGCCACTACCGGCTACTGACAACTGGCCCCTGGCAACTGTTTTCCTGCTACACTGCGCATAACTTCGGCGGGTCGAGAGCTCACGTGCTACTGGAACTGCGGGTCGAAAACTATGCGGTCATTGATAACGTGGCCGTGGAGTTCGCGCCCGGTCTGAATCTGCTGACCGGGGAAACCGGCGCGGGAAAATCCATCCTCATTGACGCTCTCGCGTTGCTCCTCGGCGATAAAGCCTCCACCGACACGATTCGTCACGGCACCGACAAGGCCGTGGTTTCGGCGGTCTTCGAGGCCGAGTCCAACGCCCTGGATGCGGTCCTGGAAGCCAATGGCCTGGATTCCAATTCCGATT
>Ga0116111_1000410_pt1 | contig 35314 bp, 32 predicted proteins | sample June2015DPH_8_10_FD_89720 | JGI IMG/M metagenome (GOLD analysis project Ga0116111, IMG submission 89720) | Peatland microbial communities from SPRUCE experiment site at the Marcell Experimental Forest, Minnesota, USA - June2015DPH_8_100 | ecosystem: Environmental > Terrestrial > Soil > Wetlands... | reverse complement strand
TCCAGGTTCAGCTTCTCTGCTTCGTGCACGCTGGTTGTCAATCCTCAGCATGCCACTCGCTCCAGGCTCATCTTGTGTTGGAAACTGCCTCCTCCTTCAGGCTCATCTTGTATTGGAAAAGACCCGGGGTGGCTTTTTCGCACCAAGGGCGCAACAATAGTGGCTAGCGCGTCGGCGCTTAGTCTATATTCCTAACAACTTTATCGGGAACGCTGTATCGTGCGTTGAGGAGGAGAATTTCTGATGGGCGCTACGGGTATGTGGGTGCGCAAACTGGACTCCGCATCCACCGGCGATCCGCTGGTGTTGGTGGTGGTGGAAGGCACCGACCGCCGTACCCTGGTGCTGGAGCATTTTCCCTTTACCGTCGGGCGGCGCACCGACCGTGACTTGGTGATGGCCGATCCGCGGGTCTCGCGCGAGCACGCGCAATTCGTTCGCGAGCTTGACGGCACCTACATCGTGGACCAAAGCAGCCGCCACGGCACGTTCGTGAATGGCGAACGTGTCGATCGGCGCAAGCTGGCGCGCAACGATCGCGTGGAATTCGGGCTGCAAGGCGCTGCCTACGCGCTCTTCAGCCCAGATCGTTCGCCCTCCAGCGCCGCGCAACAGTTCCTCAGCCAGTTCTCGAGCTGGAAGCCGGCAACCGGAGCGGGATCCGACCTCGAGATGCTCAACGTGTTTCTGGAGGCGGCGCGCAAGCTGAACACCAGCGGCGTGCTGGACGATGTGTTGCAGACCCTGCTGGAAGCCGCGCTGCGCTTGACTCACGCCGAACGGGGCTTCGTGTTCTTGCGTGATCCGGATGGGGAACTTCGCCTGGCTGCGGGGCGCGACAAGAAGGGTGAGAGCATTCACGACGACAGCGCGATCTCGCGCTCGGCACTGCGTGACGCCGCCAAGAGCGCGTCCGAGTTTCTGGTCACCGATACCGACGATACCGGCAAGCTGGCAGGGCGCGAAAGCATCGTGGCGCACAATTTGCACAGCGTGATCTGCATTCCGCTGCGCAAGACCGTGATTCAGGACAAAGCTCAAGACGAAACCAAGCCGGGAGAGCAGGATGTCCAGGGCGTGTTGTACCTGGATGCGCATTTTTTGTCGGGCAAGTTGTCGTCGGTGAGCCACGATATTCTGCGCACCATCGCCAACGGCGCGGCCACGCTGGTGGAGAATGCCGCCCTGGTGCAATCCGAAGATGCAGCCAAGCGCTATCGCCAGGAGATGGCCATCGCGGCGGAAATTCAGCAGGGCTTGATGAAGGTAACGGTTCCCGAGGTGCCGTTCGCCAAGGTCAACGCCGTCAGTTATGCCTGCAAAGATATCGGCGGCGATTTCTTTGACCTGGTCTACACCGAGGGAGGACTGTCGCTGATCGTGGCCGATGTTTCCGGCAAGGGCGTATCTGCGGCGGTGGTGGCGTCGATTTTGCAGGGAATGTTGTACTCGCAGTTGGCCCGCGACTCGCCGCTGCCCGAGATGATTGCGGCGGTCAACCGCTTCCTGTGCGACAAAGTGGGAGGCCAGAAGTACGCCACGCTGGTGATCGCCCGCCTGTTGGGCAGCGGGGAAATGGAACTGATTAACTGCGGGCACGTTCCTCCGCTGCTGATTTCGGGTGATTCCATCACCAGGCTGGAAGACGGGAACCTGCCCGTAGGGTTGGTCGCCGGCGCGGAGTTCCAATCTACCCGCCTGCAACTGAAGCCGGGAGATCGTTTGCTGCTGGTGACCGACGGCGTCACCGAAGCCGAGGATGCGGGAGGAGAATTCTTCGGCATGGAGCGGCTGGAAAACTGCGGCAAAGACGGGTTTGCCGCCATCGAGCAGGCGGTCACCGATTTTCGTGGCAATACCGCGTTGACCGACGATTGCACGATTACCGAGATGCTCTATCGCGGGAAAGCGTGAAAAGCGAAGGGCGTTGTCTCAGTAATGTTCCATATGGATGAACCATTCGTCTCTGGAGTTGTCATTACGAGCGAAGCGAGGAATCTGCTTTTGCTTGCGCCTGGAACGACGGTAGGGCGTCGTTCCGGTATGGCGCAAAGCTGGTCTGCGCGATTGTTTCGCATTCCCCTTTCGGGCCAAAAGTGGCAGAAGCGATTGGGGAAAAAGCTTTTTCTTCGGCCGATTTTGTGGTGTAATGCCATAGCGTTCATTTAACGAACAGTCGGAAGTTCATTACGGGATATGCCAGTTTTGCCACTTTTTAGCTTCTGGTCACCGGTCCGCGCGGGGGCCGAATTCGTTTCGCGCAGTTCACGCCGCAAGCTGGGTCCTAGGCTGGGGGTGTGTCTGCTGGCCTTGTTGGCCAGCGCTCCTGCGTTCGCGGTGACCCACGCCAAGGTGCACAGGACCCGTCACCCTGTTCTCAATTCCAGCGTTCATTGGCGTTTCAGCAGCTATGCACCCCGAATGTATCCCGGCTCGCATGACATGCTGGTGAATGAGAACGCAGAGCTGAACCGCCTGCAACTGCCACGCATCGCCGATGAGGGAGAACTCATACGGTACGAGGTGGCGCAGGTGCTGGTCCCAGTGAACGAAACTGAGGCGCTGAAACTGGCGGCCGACCTGCCAGAGAGCCGGCGTTACTGCCGGCCGTGGACGCGTGACTTCCTGCAGGATTTCACCCAGGCCTACTACGAACACTTCCACACTCCATTGCAGGTCAATTCGCTGGTGCGCACCATGGAGCAACAGGGACGGCTGCGGCGTCACAACCGTTACGCGGCGCCGGAATGGGGCGACACGGCTTCCACCCACTTGACCGGGGTTACCTTTGACATGTCGCGCCGCGGCTTGACCGGCGAGCAGTACGGGTGGATCCTCGCGTACATGCTGCCCCTGAAAGAGTCGGGCATGATTGACCCGATCGAGGAGAGCCAGCCGGTCCTGCATGTGGTGGTTTTCGAGAAATACTCCGAAAGTTTGGACGAAAAGAACAGCTGGTCGGAGGCCAACGAGCCTACCGAGGCGAGCGTGCTGACGAGCGTGGGCGCAAGCCAACCTTAGCCGTCAGCTATCAGCCGTCAGCTTTCAGCCAAATCCCGCTTTTCGCTCTTTGCCATTCGCTCTTTGCTTCCCGCTATTCACCAACCCGCGCGAGTACTTCGACCGCTGATCTAATCCCTAGCCCCTGGTTGCCCTCACTCGGTCCTCAACGCCTTCATCGGATCTACCAATGCCGCACGGCGGGCGGGAATGAGAGCTGCCACAGAAGCCACGGCGCAGACCAGCAACGTTCCCATCAAGAGCGTAAGCGGATCGCTGGGGCTGACCCCAAAGAGCTGGCTGCGCAACAGCCGCGCCAGCAGGAGAGAGACCGGCAGACTAACGGCGATGCTGATGCCGGCAAGCCACAGCACGTCCACCAGGACCAGCCGCATGACGCTGCCGCGCTGCGCCCCCAGGGCCATGCGAATACCGATTTCGCGGGTGCGTTGTGCGGTGGCGTAAGCCAGCACGCCGTAGAGGCCGATGGCGGCCAGCAGAATCGCCAGCCCGCCGAAGCTTATGGCCAGCAAGGCAGTCAGGCGCTCGACGGAGAGGTTGTCGGCAATCTGCGCGTCCATGGTGCGGAGATTGCTCAGCGCCAGTTTGGAATCGAGTTGCTGCATGGCGCCGCGGATGCCGGAGAGCGCCACGTCCGGCGGCTGCCAGGTGCGCACCAGGAAAACCAGCCCACTAGGGTTGTCCAACTGAAAGCGCGGGCGGTACACCGTGCGCTTGATGTCGTCGCGCACCCGCGCGTGGCGCGTATCTCCGACGACGCCGATGATCTCAGTGTCCTTCTTCCCTCGCGAACCGCCGAAGCCGATGAAGCGGCCGATGGCACTCTGCGGAGTGCCGAAGAAATGGCGCGCAAATGCAAGATTCACGATGGCCACATTCGGCTTGCCCATGATATCGTCGTCGCTAAAGTCCCGCCCGGCCAGCAGCGGCGTCTGCATGGTTGCGAAATAGCCGGGAGTTACGGCGGGCTGCTCGACGTCCATATCTTCGTCTTCGCGCTCGTTGTATCCGACGATCACGATGTTGCCGCTGTCGTTGGTGTCCGCCAGATCGGGGTCGTCTGTTCCAGCCACTGCGCGCGTTCCCGGCAGCGACGAGAGCGTCTGCAGGACGCGGCGGTACAAGGGGAAGACCTGTTCAGTCTGATAACCAGCCAGGCGCGGGTTGATGCCGAAGCTGACCAGATGATCGGTGGCAAAGCCGACATCGAGCGTGCGCAGGTTGTGCAGAGTGCGGACGAACAGACCGGCGCCGACCAGCAGCAGCAGGCTGAGTCCGATTTGCACCGCAACCAATGCGCGGCGGAAGCGCAACTGGCCGCCGCCGGAAGTCGTGCTTTGCTGCTTGAGCGAATTGGCCAGATCGGGATGCAGGAAGCGCAAGGCGGGCGCCAGACTAAATAGCAGGCTGATTACGAGTGCCAGCGCGAAGGTGAAGAGCAGGATGCGCGCGTCCACGCTGGACGAAAACGGCAGGTCGGTGGCGGTGTCGCCGGCAATCCGGTGAATGAGCAGAGATGAGACGGCGGGCGCCAAGAGCAGACCCAGCGTGCCGCCGAGCAGGCCGAGCAGCAGTCCTTCGGCCAGCAGTTGGCGAATGATCTGCCAGCGTCCCGCGCCCATGGCGTAGCGCACCGACATTTCGCGCACACGGCCCGCCGCCCGCACCAGCAGCAGGCTCGACACGTTCGCGCAGGCCATCAGCAACAGCAGGACCACCATGCCCATCACGATCATTACCGGCGTGCCGATCTGGTCGCGCAGCGGTGAAAAACCGCGCGCGCTGTCCAGCACATGGACGTGCGATTCATCCAGATACGTGCGGCGCAGTCGCTCAGAGGCGTTGGGGATCTTGGCCAACTCAGCAGCGCGCAGGGCGTGCCATAGCGGTTGCAAGCTGGCTTCGGCCTGGACGCGGCTGATTCCTGGCTTCAGATGGCCCACGACCATCATCCAGTGCGAATTGAAGTCGTCCAGGTCCTGCCAGCGCGGCGTGATGATGTTCTTGGTTGTCAGCGGGACGAAGACTTCTTCGGTGGCGCCGGCGACGATGCTGTGAAATCCCGGTGGCGCGACGCCCACGATGGTGAACGGATGTGCGTTGATGAGCAGGGTCTGGTTGATCACGCCCGGATCGGAGCCGAACTGCCGCTTCCAGTAGTTGAAGCTGAGCACGACTACCGGACTGCTGTTGGGCACATCGTCGGCGGGAACGAATAGGCGCCCCATCGCAGGCTGCAGTCCCAGCGCCTGAAAGTAGTTGCCGGAGGCAAGCTCGCAGCCCACCAGGTCGGGCTTGTTGTTCCATTGCACGCTCACGTTCTGCAGGTCGCTGGCGATCAGGCCCTCGAACACGCTGTTCTGGTCGCGCAGGTCGCGATACATGGGATAGGAGAAGTAGTCGTGATCATCGCCGCCGAAAGAGTTGAAGTGGCCGCGCACGGAGCCGGTGAATTCCAGCCGCACCAGTTGCTCGGGATGGCTGACCGGCAAAGAGCGCAGCAGCGCCTGGTCCAGCAGGGTGAAGATGGCGGTGTTGGCGCCGATGCCGAGCGCCAAAGTAACGACGGCGACGAGAGTGAAGATGGGTGCCTTGCGCAGTTGGCGCATCGCGAAACGAAGATCGTGGAAAAGCTGCATGATTGTTCCTCTAGCAACGAGCAATTAGCAACTAGCTCTTGCCCTTGGCTCTTAGCAATTAGCACTCAGCAATGAGAAGCCATCAAGCCATCTCATAATTCGTTTTGTATCAGGGCACGTCTTCACAGGCTGCTGAAAAACTCGGATGTTCACGTTCTTGAAGGGGCGCACCTTCACGTGCGCCGTTACAAGCCCTCTATTTTTGTCATCCCGAACCGACTTCAGTCGGTGGGGGATCTGCTTTTACGACTCTTCCGCCGTGCGTTAAGCTGTCCCCTTCAAAACCATTCAATGAGACAAACTCACTGACAACTGCCTACTGACTACTGGCTACTAGCTACTAGCTCCTACTCCATCCGCAACGCTTGCATGGGTTCAATGGACGCCGCACGGCGCGCGGGCAGATAACTTGCCAGCAACACCGTCGCCACCAGAATGGCCATGGCCGCAATCCAAGGCAGAGGATTCAACATCCCGACGTTGAACAACAGGCTGGAAAAAATGCGGCTGGACGCCAGGGCCGCCAACGCGCCAAAAAGTACTCCAACCGCGGCAAGCCGCAGGCCTTGCAGCAACACCAACTGCAACACTGCGCCACGCTGCGCGCCCAGCGCCAGGCGCACGCCGAGTTCGCGGGTGCGCAACCGCACCGAATAGCTGATGACGCCGTAGAGCCCAAGCGCCGCCAGCAGCAACGCCAATCCGGCAAACGTGGTCAGCAGCAGCACCACAAAGCGGCGTCCGAGGAGCGACTCGTCCACGCGCTGCTCCATGGTCTTCACGTCATAGATGGGGACGCTGGAATCCACCGAGCGCACGGCTGCGGCCAAGTCGCCCTTCAAGTCCTCCGGGGAGCGCGAACTGCGCACCACGATGGTGGTTGACAACTGCGGCGCCTGGGCAGCGTCAACGTAGTAGAAGCCCTCGTTTTTGTCGGACTCCAGTGACGAGGCGCGGGCGTGGGCCACCAGGCCTACGACGGTGTACCACGGTCCCTTCACGCGATCGTTAAATCCAATGTGCTCGCCGATGGGGTTTTTCCCCGGCCAATATTGGCGCGCAAGAACCGTGTCAACGATGGCGACCCGTTCCGTGCCCTGATGATCTTGCGGAGTGAAATCCCTTCCCATCATTAGCGGCACGCGCAAGGTAGGGAAATACGCGGGTGAGACGGCGTGGACGTTTCCGTGCGGTCCCGGATCGTTCGGTCCTGCGGGACGCCCCTCGATGAAAAAGCTGGCGGAGCCTCCATTGCTGTCAAAGGGCACGGAATCGGCGAGCGCCGCGCTGCTCACGCCGGGAATGCTGTGCAACCGGTCTTGCAGCGCGCGGAAGAACGCTGCGACCCTTGCATCGCTGGCGGCTTGCGCCGCCGCAGCTTCCTTGGCCGCGGCTTCCTTGGCGGCTGCGTCCTTGACTGCCGAAGCGCTGGTCACCGGCAGGGTCACTCCGTACACCGACTGCGGCAGCGAGAAGCGCGCCGAGAGCAGGCCGCTGGGCTGGAAGCCGGTCTCGACTTGCTCCAGCGCTTTGAGGCTGGTCAGCAGCAGGCCCGCGCCCGTAAGCAGCAAGAGCGAGAGCGCGATCTGCGCCACCACCAGCGACGAGCGCGCCCGCTGATGCACCAGGCTGCCGGTGCCCGAGCGGCCGCCCTCCTGCAATGCGTTGAACCAACCCGGCTGGGTGCGCTGCCAGGCCGGAACCAGTCCGCACAGCAGCGAGCACAGCACGGCAATGCCAGTCACAAACAACAGTACCGGCCCGCGGAAGGAAGGCTGAATTTGTGTGCCCAGCATGTCGGGCAGATAGCGCAGCATCAGCGGCGCAGTCGCCTTCGCCACCACGAAGCCAAGCGCGACTCCGGCGACGGTCAGTACGATACTTTCCACCAGCGCCTGACGCAGCAGGCGGACGCGTTGCGCACCCAGGGCAACGCGGATGGCCAAATCGCGCTCGCGTGCCGAGGCTCGCGCCATCTGCAAACCCGCGATGTTGGCGCATGCGATGAGCAGCACCATGCCGACCGCGATCAGCAGCATGGTGAGTGGCTTGCGCAGGTTGCCGCCGATGAATTCCGTTAGCGGCATGGCGAACATGCCCCATCCGGTGGCACGGCCGAAACTGTTGCCGCCCTCGGAGGCGATGTTCTCTTGTGCTTTGCGATCGAGATAGGCGTTCGCCTGTTGCAGGGTTACGCCCGGCCGCAGTCGCGCTACTGCGAACAGATATTCGTTGTGGCGAAAATTCGCGTCGTGATACTGGGCTGGCGGAATTGCGATCGGCACCCAAAGCTCAGCCTGGTTTGGCCAATTGAACGACGGGCCCATCACGCCCACGACGCGAAACGCCTGCCTGTTGAGCATCAGTGTCTGGCCAACGATGTTGGGATCGGAGCCGAAGCGCTTCTGCCACGCGCGATACGACAGCACGGCTTCGTTGCTGGCGCCGGGCTGGTCTTCTTCCGGGGTGAATACGCGCCCCAGATATGGGCGGACATCGAAAGTGTCGAACCAGCCGGAGGAAACTTGGGCGCCATTCAGCAATTCGGGATTGCTATTTTCGCGGGCGTAGTTGAAACTGCCGCCCTGCATGACCGCGCCTGACGAGAAGATGTTCTTGCCGTCAGCCGCGTCGCCAAAATCCGGCGCCGACACGCTGATGTTGCTGAGGTCGGGCATGGCCCTGTAGCGGGCACGTAGCGCGACCAGTCTGCCGGCATGAGGAATGCCGCTAGGATTCAGCAGCACCGCGTTGGTGACGGAGAAGACCGTGATGTTGGCGCCGATGCCCAGGGCCAGCGTCAATACCGAGACCGCCGCGAACCCCGGCGACTTGCGCAGCTGACGCCACGCGTAACGAAATTCATGCAGAATGGTATGCATTGTTCCTCTCTGCAAAACTCTATTTTGTTATTCCGTCCGCAAAATCTGCATGGGGTCGAGCGAGGCCGCGCGCCGCGCGGGCAAATACGCCGCGAGTAGAACGACTCCCAGCAGCAGCAACGGAACCAACGTCAAAGTTGCCGGATCAAAGCGGCTGACCTGATACAAACTCGTGACCAGCAGACGCGAATCCGCCAGCGAAAGTACCAGACCGACGACACAACCAGCGAGTCCGAGAACGACGCCGCGCTTGAGTACCATGCGAAGGATGTTGGCACGGTCCGCGCCCAGCGCCATGCGCAGCGCCATTTCGCGTTGACGCTGCGAGACCAGATAGGAAATCAGTCCAAACAATCCGATCGCCGCCAGCAGCAACGCGATCATGGAAAAGGCAGTCAGCAGCAGCATGGTAAAACGCCGTTGCGCCAGGGAATCTGACACCAGCGTGGCAAGGGTGGTGCTGTTATACAGTGGCAGGTCTTTGTCGATAGACCAAACCTGCTGCTGCACTTCGTGAAACAGGCCCTGACCCGCACGGTCGGTACGCAGCAGGAACGCAGTGCGACCAGCCGTCCACGTTTGCATCTGGAACATTGGCTGGTAGATCATCGTCGGGGGATCGGCATCGAGCGCGGAGATGTGAACGTCGTCAGCTACCCCGATGATGGTGAACAAGCCGCGATCGCCCCAGTAGAAGCGCTGGCCAATGGGGTCCTGGTCGTGGAAGTACTGACGCGCCATGGTCCGGCTGATGATGGCGACCATCGGCGCCTTTGGGTTGTCCTGCTCGGTGAAATCGCGGCCCTCGCGAATGCCGATGCCCATGGCGCGGAAGTATCCCGGTGTGACCAGCGAATTCTGTGCGAAGTGGAAGTCGTCGGACGCGGCGTGTTCCAGGTGGAAGCCGATTCCCCGTTCATCGCTCAACGGAAGATGACTGGCGGCGGCAACCGTGGTAACTCCCGGCAGTCGCGAAAGCCGCGCCAGCAGCTCTTTCTGCACGGCCATGCGTTTCACCGGATCGGGATAGCGCTGGGTGTCGAAAATCGTGCGCACCACGAATGCGTTGTTGGGATCGAAGCCGAGGGGGGTATTGAGCACGCGTAGGAAGCTGCGAATCAGCAAACTGCCACCGATGAGCAACACCAGAGCAAGGGCGATCTCGCCGATGGCAACCGCATTTTGCAGGCGCAGGCTGCTACGTGAGCTGCCGGTTTGCGCCGAATCCTTCACGAACGACTGTGGAGAAACGTGCGACAGTCGCCAGGCGGGCATGAATCCGAACAGAATCGTGGTCAGAACCGACAGCCCGAGCGTAAACAGCAGGGCGAGGGGGTGCAGGGTGATTTCATGGAGGCGAGGAACGCTGGCCGGGCCAAAGTCCCGCAAGCCAGCAACCGAGATCATGGCCAGCCCAATCCCGGCGCAAGAACCCAACAGAGCAAGCAGAGAGCTTTCCACCAGGCATTGCCGGAAAAGAACGGAGGGCTTGCCGCCCAGGGCGCTGCGGATGGCCATTTCACGGCTGCGGATCGTGGCCCGTGCCAGCAACAGGTTAGCGACATTGGCACAGGCGATGAACAGCACGCAGGTGACCGCCGCGGAGAGGAGCAGCAGCAGGGAACGCGCCTTCTCCACGGTATACGCGGCGAAGGCATAGACACGCGGCGTGACACGCGCATTCGCCGAATAGCTGTCCGGATGGGCTTGCTGGAAGACGTTTGCAATGTGCTGCACGTCTTGCTGCGCCTGCCCTTGAGTAACCCCAGGCTTCAGCCGCCCGATCAATCCAACCCCAAACTCCATCATGCGGTTCTGGGGAGCTAGGACCTCCGGGGAGAACCCAATCGGCAACCAAAGATCGGCCGCCTCGGAAAAAGGCTTGCCGTCGAAGGGAAAATGAAACGACGGTGGCATCACCCCGATAACGATGTATGGCTTCTCATCCAGTTTGATCGTTCGTCCCAATATGTTGGGATCGCCGTGATACTGACGTTGCCAGAGCGAGTAGGAGAGCTCGACGACATTATCCGAGCCGGAGCGGTCTTCTTCGGCAGTAAAGGCGCGACCCATCATGGGAGAGACGCCGAGCGTCGGGAACACCGAAGCTGAGATGCTGGCGGCACGAATCCGCAGTGGTTCGCCTTCGCCGGTGAGATTGAATCCATTGCTTTCGAATGCCGCAACATCGGAGAATGATTGGTTCTGGTCGCGATAGTCGAGAAACTCCTGCGCGGCAACGCCAAGCTCATCATTGGGCGCGACCGATTCGGTCTCTGAAACCAGCATAAGGCGGCTCGATTGGTGGTAAGGCAGAGGCCGCAGGAGCACCGCGTCCATCGCACTGAATACGGCGGTATTCGCACCGATGCCCAGGGCCAGCGTCAACACCGCCACCAAGGTGAAGCCGGGCGATTTGCGCAGTTGACGCAACGCGTACCGAAGATCCTGAAGCATTAAGCTCTCCCCGTTCCTCTTTTCCCGGCCGCCCTGATCGCGGGAATGGTTCGGTAATGACAATGCAAGGTGCGGGCCATGTCGGGAGCTTAGTTTTCAGTAACTTAGAGATTGCGAGGCAGTCGAAATGTCCGCTAGCGAAACGCCGATGTTCGCAAGCGGACACATGAACCTGTGGGGCAACGACGCGCTCAACAGGAGCTGTATTGCTGCAACCAGCCGCCCGCGGTCACAAGTAATCCTCCAGTTACTGGAGTGACGATCTCATTTAAGCGCAACATGTATTATGAGAAAGTGGCAACGATAATCCTGCCGACTTCTGCTGCGGAGCACGCCTAGTACCGAGCCTTATGCCCAGCAAAATTAGTAAGACCCTTGGTGTATTCCTGTTCTGCCTTCTTGCGTTGTGCGCGGCCGGGGCGCAGGCCCCTCAGTTCGTCCCCTTTCAATCGGCCCAGCCGGTTCTTTCGGCCATGCGAGACGCGCTGCCGCCCGAGCTGAAAACCTCGGGCCCAGTCACCGCCGACGCCTGGAACAAGTGGGTGCGCGACCGCGACAAAGAAATCCGCGGCCGCATCGAAGGCGGCGAGGCCGACACCCTCACCAATTTGCTGCGCCTGGGCGTCACCTACACCAAGGAACCGCGCATTTCTTTTGTGGATCTGCAGAACTACGGAAAGGACAGCGCGGTCAATTCCCTCGCCGAAAAGCGGGCCGACGATCTTATCCGAGCGCTGGCAGGCCCACGCCTCAGCGAAGGCATTCTGGAAATGGGCCTCTTCCTCGAAAAAAAGGGCTTCAGCCTGACCACCCCTGACGGGCGAAAGAAGATCAAGGCCTACCTGCTGGCCAATCTGGCGCACCAGCGGGACGACGTGACCAAGTGGGTGGCGGAATTATCGGCGAAGAAGATCAGCATTTACCAGGGCTTCAAGGACCGGGGCATTTCCACCGACAGCAATCTCTATCCCGACTACACCATCGAGCTGCACTTGCGGCAAATGATGGAAAAAGGGCTGCTGCAGCCGGGCAGCGTGCATCGGGTGGCAATCGTCGGCCCCGGTCTTGACTTTGTAAATAAGAATTTTGGCTCCGATTTCTATCCGCCACAAACCACCCAGCCCTTTGCGCTGATCGACTCGCTGGCCCGGCTGGGCCTGGCCGATCCCGCTTCGGTTGACGTCTACACTTTCGACATCAGCGCGCGAGTCAACCGGCACATTGAGCGTGCCCGCAAGACCGCGGCCGCCGGTAAGCCCTACACGATCCAATTGCTGTGCACCCCGTTGGAACAATGGGAAGCCTCGTACCGTGCCGGATTCCTGGAATATTGGCAAAAGTTTGGCGACCGGATCGGCAAGCCGGCTACGCGAATTGCGGTGCCCGCGGCGGCGGCGGAAATCTGGAATCGCGCCGTGACCATACGCCCCGGCGTGGTGATGCGACTTACTCCCGTGGACATGAATGTTGTGTACCAGACTCTGCCGCTAGCGCCGCAACAGCAATTCGATCTGGTGATCGGGACCAACATTTTCGTCTATTACGGCGGTCTGGAGCAGGCGTTGGCGCGCGCCAACCTGGCGACGATGATCAAGCCCGGCGGTTTCCTCCTGACCAACGAGGTCCTGCCGGGTACGGCTCCCTCCAAGCTGGCGAATTCTCTGCAAACTTCAGTTTTAGTTGGACAAGGCGACACGGAGTACGTGTACGGGTATGTGCGCCAGAAGTGAGGCGCGATTCCTTGGCGCCTCTTCGTGATCTTGACTTGTCATCACGAGCGTAGCGAGGGATCTGCTGTTGCCCGGTTATGGGGAAAAGCAGATTCCTGACGCCAAGCCCAGCGCTCGGTCGAAAATCATTTACCACGGAGACACTGAGGAAGCTGCTGGTGAACGTTGCGTTCAAGAAGTAGCAACTAGCAATTACTGAAGTTGTCATCCTGAGCGACGAGTCCGGCCGCCTTGGCGACCGGACGAGGAGTCGAAGGCCCCCTATACCTGCGACATTCCCAACTCTGATCTTTCTCCATGTGCTCCCGCGTGCCGGAATGCCCCTCGCACTGCGATTGCTGATTGCCGACGGGCTGATAGCTGATAGCTGACGGCTAATTGCTAACCGCTAATTGCCAACTGCTAACAGCGGCCGTCGTTTGCAATCTTCCCCTCTCCGTTATAATCGGAGATGGCGCACTGAATGGAGGACGACAGATGGCACAAGTGAAAATCACGGTCCGCAGAAATGGGCCGTTCCGGGTGGAGGCGCCCGAGGGCGCGATCGAATTGGTGGATGCCGACGGCAATCCCTACGACTTGACCGGCAAGACAGCGTTTTCTCTGTGCCGCTGTGGCGGATCGGTGAACAAACCGTTCTGCGACGGAACCCATTCCAAGATTGGCTTCCAGGCCGCGGAGGCCGCCGTGAAGAAGGCCGAGGAGACCGCGCCGCAAGAGCCAAAACCGGGCGCGTAGCGGTGAGCTGATAGCTGGCGTCCAGTCGAAAGAGTTCACGAGCAATAAAGGACCGCTAACCGCGGTCCTTTTGTTCTTTTCTGTTATCCGCTAGGACAATCATCTCTGAACAAATCCCCTGCTTTGAAGCTTCCGGAGTGTCTCCTGATCCTGATCCGGAAGCATGCCGAACGGTGACGGCGAGTGTTCCATCGCCGTCCAATGTGGTCCCACCTCGTGCCAAACATGGGCAAGACGAGCGCAGCCCCCATGCTTTCAGACAAGCAGGCCAAGCGTATGATAGACGCATGGATTTTCAGTTCACCGCAGTTTTTCGCCGCGTTCCCGAGGGCTACATTGCGTTCGTCGAGGAGCTGCCGGGCGCCAACACCCAGGGCGCAACCCTCGAAGAAGCCCGCGCCAACTTGCAGGAAGCCGTTGGCCTTGTGCTGGAAGCCAACAGAATGCTGGCCCACGAAGCTGCCTCAGGACAGGACGTGATTCGAGAACCGCTGAAGGTCGATGCGTGAAGCGCCGGCAACTCGTTCGGCACCTCGAGCAGCACGGATGCGAACTGTTGCGCGAAGGAGCGAACCATTCGATTTATGTGAACCGTGCGGCCGGCAAGACTTCGACGGTTCCCCGTCATTCCGAAATTAACGACAACCTAGCAAGGAAAATTTGCAAAGATCTGAGTGTTCTACTCCCCTAGGCCGTAGAGCGGAAGCAAGTACGATGGGTCTCACGTCCCATCTGTCGTCAAAAGCGGCCGAGAACGGTGTGCCATCCGCCGAATTCTAACTAGCCCCTAGCCACTGCTTCAATGCACCGTCTTGGTCTTGCGCGACATGTAATCCATCAGCAGATACTGGCCCAGGGTGTAGGGCGTGGTGAAGTAGGCTTTGCCGCGGCACATTTCGGTGACCTTCTGAACAAACTGGATGAGCCCGTAGTCGGAGGCGAGCATGAACGTATTGATCAGGATTCCCGCGCGCTTGCACTTGGAGACTTCTTTCAGGGTCTCGCTCACCACCAGCGGATCGAGTCCAAACGCGTTCTTGTAGATGCGGCCATCTTCCAGGGTCAGCGCTGAGGGTTTGCCGTCGGTGATCATCACGATCTGCTTCATGTCTTTGCGCTGGCGTTGCAGGATGCGCTGCGCCATGCGCAGGCCCTCGCGCGTATTGGTGTAATACGGGCCGACCTTGACGCGCGCCAACTGCGACAGTGGCAACTCCTCCGCCGAGTCGTGAAACAGTACCAGCGACAGCGAATCGCCCGGGTATTGCGTGCGGATGAGATGCGAAAGCGCCATGGCCACTTTTTTTGCAGGCGTAAAGCGGTCCTCGCCATACAGGATCATGGAGTGCGAGCAGTCGAGCAGGAGCACAGTCGCGCACGACGATTGGTACTCGCACTGATGCACCTGCAGGTCGCTGTACTCGATATTCAGCGGCAGGTGCAGACCCTCGCGCTGGATCGCGCTCGACAACGTGGCAGTAATGTCGAGGTTCAGCGTGTCGCCGAATTCGTAGGTCTTCGATGCGCCACTGGCTTCGATGCCGGTGGCCTGGTCGCGGGTGTCGTGGCGGCCAAAGTTCGATTTGCCGAGCGAGCCCAGCAGATCGCGCAGCGCGCGAAAGCCGAGGAAGTCGAGCCCCTTGTCGGTGATCTCGAAACGCGCCTGCGATTGCGCGTCACCGACTTGTCCGCCGGCGGTCGAACTGCGCGAAGGATCGTGCGGCTGATCGACGTTGATGTAGTTTTCCTGCTCCATGCGCTCGATGAGCTGCTCGATCAGATCCTCCATCTGTTCGGGGCTCATGTTCTCGATCTGCTCGCGCATTTGCTGGTCGAGCATGTCGCTGTTGAGCAGCGCCTCGGCGATGGCCCGGCGCAGGGCGTCGAGCGTCTGCTCCGCGTCTTTCAGGTCGTAGAAATCCATGTACTGCTGCTGGAATCCGCTCTGCAGCAGGTAGTCGGAGAGCGCGTTGAGCAGGTCCTCCATGCTCATCTCGGAGGCGGGCTCGGGAGCGTATTTTTTGTACTTGATGAATCTGGCCATTAGCTGTTAGCCATTAGCTCTTAGCTTTCAGCCGTCAGCTAAGAATGCGGTTACAGGATGCGTGCGAACGCCAATTAGCCGCGCAGCGGCGACATTTGTTTTAGCCGTGGGCGTAAGCCCGCGGTCAAGTGGGAAAACGGCCGAGCCGCGGAGCGGCGCCACTGTTCTGTGCCGTCCCTGAAGGGACTCGGATTCACAAACTAATGCCTACCCAGGGCTCACGCCCTGGGCTAAAACAAATGCCGCCGGATCGCCACCATCGAGCGTAAAACCAGCGCTGGATGGGAACCCTGGCTCTCCGGCTCATTTGTAGCCGTCCAAAAGCGATACGAACCAGATCATCAGTCCCGGGATCGCTGTCAGTCGCCTGCTTCGCTTTTTCTCTGACCCCTTATCCCTAATATCTAGCCCCTAGCCCCTGACCTCTAGCCGCTAGTTAAACGGCCTACGCTGTCGGCGAAATTCCCGCTCCTCGTCGTCTTCCTCGCGGATGGGGCGCTTCTCGCGCGGCGGCTGCTTCTCGCCCGCGCTGAACATGCGCTCCTCGCTGCGTCCGATTTTCTTGTGCGCATACAGGCCTTCGAGGATGAACTCCGCGCCCGAGACCAGCACTTCCGACGGTTCTTTTCCGCTCAGTCCGAGGCCGCTCAACTTATCCAGCAGTCCCTGGATGCTGCGCAGTTTGTGCAGCATCTCCTGCGCGCTGGCGGAGTCGCGCATCTGGATCTCGCCGCCCAGATCGAACCACTGCACCACCTGGTTCATGTTGCTGTTGCCGTGGAAATAATTGTCGTAGGTGCGGGCGACTGCGGCGCGAATGATCTCGCGCACCACATTGTCTGCGCCCTTCAGTTCGCCTTCGTATTCCAGTTCGAGTTTGCCGGTCATCGCCGGCAGCGCGGCGTAAATGTCGCCAATGCGCGGGACCACTAGCTTCTCGCCGGAACGAATGGCGCGCCGCTCGGCGTTGGAGATGACGTTTTCCGTGGCGCTGATGGGCAGCCGCTGGCTCACTCCGGAGCGCTTGTCGATGCGCTTATCTTCGCGGGCGATGAAGGCAATCTGCTCGATCACCTGGCTCACGAATTCGGGAACCTGTAGTTGCAGGCCGTTGCGCGCCGTCCACGCTTCCTGCGCGGTGATGGCAATGCCTTCTTCGATGGTCGCCGGATAGTGGGTGCGAATCTCAGAGCCGATGCGGTCCTTCAGCGGCGTAATGATTTTGCCGCGCGCGGTGTAATCCTCAGGGTTGGCGCTGAAGACGAGCGCCACGTCGAGCGGCATGCGCACCGGGTAGCCCTTAATCTGCACATCGCCTTCCTGCATGATGTTGAACAGACCGACCTGAATTTTGCCCGCGAGATCGGGCAGTTCATTGATGGCGAAGATGCCGCGATTGGCGCGCGGCAACAGTCCGTAATGAACGGTGTACTCGCTACCCAGTTCGTGGCCGCCCTTGGCCGCCTTGATGGGATCGATGTCGCCGATCAGGTCGGCGATGGTGACGTCGGGCGTGGCCAGCTTTTCCACGTAACGATCGTCCGCAGCCAGGTAAGAGATTGGCGCGTTGTCGGGATGGTTGGCCAGCAATTCGCGGCAGCGGCGGCAAATTGGAGCGTATGGATTGTCGTGGATTTCGCAACCGCTCAGGTAAGGCAGATGCGGATCGAGCAAACCCGCAAGCGCGCGCAGAATGCGGCTCTTTGCCTGTCCGCGCAATCCCAGAAGAATGAAATTATGGCGGGACAGTACCGCATTCACGATCTGCGGCACCACCGTATCGTCGTAGCCGACGATGCCGGGAAAGATGGGCCCGCTGCTGCGCAAGCGCGCGATCAGGTTGTCGCGCATTTCGTCCTTGACGCGGCGGTTGCGCACCCGTTGCTCGGAAAACTGCGAGCTGCTGCGAAGCTCGCCCAGGGTCTGCGGAAGTTTGCTCAAAGGCTGGATACCTCCAGGGCCACGGCCGCCATCCTCGCAATCGCGGACCGAATGCTGCCGAATGTTCGTATTCTACGCCAGCGATGATTGCACCCGCGCGCGACGGACGTCAGCACAGTGAGGATTATCGCAGCAGGAAAGGAAGCGGTGGGGTGAAGGAGAAGGTGTCATCCTGAGCGGAGCGCCCGCAAGGAACTTCCGGGCTGCTGCTTTGCGGGTCGGGCGGGCGCGCAGTCGAAGGAGCTCTATGGTTGCAAGAAATCACAGTGTGGCCGCCCGGCACAAAGAGAAGCCTGGGATTGCTTGCGGCGATAGAGTTCCTTCGACTCCTCGCTACGCGGTGGGAAATCTGCTCTTCCTAGGGCCAACCGGCTCCGGCAAGACGCGTGTGGTGAAAGCCATGGCGGAGTCACTGTTCGGTGACCCTCATGCCTGCATCAAGATCGATTGCGTCGAGTTCCAGCACTCCCACGAGATCGCCAAGCTGATCGGCTCGCCCTGCTTAGCTAGCTTTGCCACTGCGTAATTTGCACGAATTCCGGAGCCGATCGCGCCGACATGGCGCCGGGCGCGTGTTTCGGCAGGGCGCCGAGGTACATCGCCGTTTCATCGCAGGCATGAAGTCGCGGGCACTTCAGACAATCTTTGTGCATCTTGTCGGGCACCGCTTCTTTGTCCACAACCTGGAAACCCATTTGGCCGAAGAAGCCGGGGATGCGCGTGAACAGGCAGATGCAGGTCACGCTCTGCCGCTTCGCCTCCATCAATAGCGCGTCAACCAGAACCCGGCCAGCGCCTTTGCCCTTCGCCTTGGCCGTCACCGTGATGGAGCGAATTTCAGCCAAGTGCATTCCATACAAATGCAGCGCGCCGCAACCGACGACTTCACCATCCTGCTCAACCACGACGAAATCGCGAATGTTCTCGCAGATCTCCGCCAGCGAGCGCGGTAGCAGCGTTCCGTCGGCCACGTGGACCTGAATCATTTGCTCGATGCCGATGGCATCGGGAAGGGTTGCGCTACGTGCCTGCATGGGCGGCTCCTGCGTAGATGGATAGCTTTTCCTTGATCGCTGCCAATGCCGCCCGAACTCGCAACGGCGCGGTCCCTCCCGGCACATCGTGTATCGCCAGGACTTCATCCAGCGACAGCGCGCGATACAGTTCGGCATCGGCCGCGATGCCACACTGCGCGTAGTCTTCCTTCGACAATTGCTCTAATTCGCAATTCTTTTCGAGGCCAAGACGAACTGCTTGGCTCACCTGCTCGTGTGCCTGACGGAACGGATCGCCCCGCCTTACCAGAAGTGCCGCGAGGGCCAGAGCGTTCATGAATCCGCCACTTGCCGCCTGCCGCATCCGTTCCCCGTCGAGCGAAACCGCCGCCAGAAATCCCGTCGCCATGCGCAACATGCTCGACACTTGCTCAGCCGCTGCAAACACCGGCTGCTGCGTTTCCTGCATGTCCTTGTTGTAGGCCAGAGGCAATCCTTTGACCGCGATCCACAGCTCGGTCGCATTGGCAAACACTCTTCCCGCCTTGCCGCGAATCAGTTCCAGCGCGTCCGGATTCTTCTTCTGTGGCATGGCGCTGCTGCCCGTCGAAAACTGCTCCGGTAACTTCACGAAGGCAAACTCCGTGGTCGAGTGCAGGACCAACTCCTCGGCCCACCGGCTCAGATGCAACGCGACAACCGACAGCGCCTGCACAAACTCAATGGCAAAGTCACGGTCGCTAGTTCCGTCGATGCTGTTGGCAGTCGGCGAGTCGAATTGCAACGCGTTCGCCATGGCCTCGCGATCCAGCGGCAGAATCGTTCCCGCCACCGCTCCCGACCCCAGCGGACATTCGTTCAGCCGCTTGCGGCAATCGGCCAGCCTGCCCAGATCGCGCAGGAACATCTCGACATACGCGAGCAGCCAATGCGCCACCAAAACGGGCTCCGCCCGCTGCAAATGGGTGTAGGCCGGCATCGCGTTCTCGCCGGCATCTTCCGCCTGCTTCACAAATTCGCCCAGAAACTCCAGCAGCGTTTGCGATATGGCGTCGATCTGCTCGCGCACATACAGCCGCAGGTCGGTCGCAATCTGCTCGTTGCGGCTGCGCCCGGTGTGCAGCTTGTAACCCACCTCACCGGCCAACTCCACCAGTCGCTTCTCGACGAAGTGGTGCACATCTTCGATCGTGGGATCGTCATCCTGGGGTACGCCCTCACGCCCGATCCGATCCAGAGCGGACAGCGTTGCCGCAAGTTCACGCTCATTCAGAACGCCCGCCGTTGCCAGCGCGGCAGCATGGGCCCGGCTCGCCGCCACCTCGTAAGGCAGCAGCGCGCGGTCGAATGGAAACGAGCGCTGCCACTGCTCGAAGTCAGAATTCTGCGCCTGGCCGAAACGGCCGGACCACATCTTCATTTCACGCTCTCCGCATGAACTAGCGCCCGCGAGCGCGCCGGCAGCCCCAGGATGCGAATGAAACCCTCGGCATCCTTCTGCCGGTAGCCGTCCCCCATGGTGAAGCTGGCGATATCGGGCCGGTACAGCGAGGTCGGCGATTGGCGGCCGGTGACGTCGATGTTGCCTTTGTAAAGCTCCAGCCTCACCTTGCCATTGACATCCTGCTGCGTGCTTTCCACAAAGGCCTGCAGCGATTCGCGCAAGGGCGTGAACCACAGGCCGAAGTACACGATCTCGGCATACTTCAGACCGATGTGCTGTTTGAAGTGCGACAGGTCGCGGTCAAGGCACAGCGCCTCAAGCTCGCGATGGGCGGTGAGCAGCAGGGTCCCACCGGGCGTCTCATAGCATCCGCGCGACTTGATTCCCACGAACCGGTTCTCCACAAGATCGACGCGGCCAATCGCATTGCGAGCGCCGATTTCGTTCAGCACTTCGACAATCGCCACTGGATCCAGAATGGCGCCATTCACCGCAAAGGGCACACCGTAGTTGAATTCGATCGTTACCTGTTCAACTTTATCGTCCGCCTCCTGCGGCGACTTCGTCCACGTCCATGTAGTCGCAAGCGGCGCGTTATCTGGATCTTCCAGTTCGCCGCCTTCATGGCTGACGTGCAGCAAATTGCGATCGCGGCTGTGGATCTTCGCGCGACTCTGCGCCACTGCGATTCCATGCTGCTCCGCGTAGTCGAGACAGTCCTCACGCGACTGCAGCGTCCATTCACGCCACGGGGCAATCACCTTCAGCTCGGGCGCCAGCGCCTGGTACGCATGCTCGAAGCGCACCTGATCGTTGCCCTTGCCGGTGCAGCCGTGCGCCACGGCGGTCGCGCCTCCCCGCAACGCGGCCGCGACCTGGTACTTCGCAATGATTGGTCGCGCCAGCGATGTGCCCAGCAGGTACTTGTGCTCATACACTGCGCCCGCCTGGATCGCAGGAAAGACGTAGTCGGTCAGGAACTCGTGACGCAGGTCCTCAACGATCGCCTTGCTGGCGCCGGTGGCGTACGCCTTCTCGACCACCGCGTCCAGGTCATCGCCTTGGCCCACGTCGGCGATGTAAGCGATGACATCGCAGTCATAGTTTTCTTTCAGCCACGGGATGATGATGGAGGTATCGAGCCCTCCGGAATACGCCAGTACGACTTTCTCACGCATAGGAACTCCTTGGCGAAAAGCGATGAACGCCGCCTTCCAGCAATAAAACCATGATGGCTTTTTGAACGTGCAGGCGATTTTCCGCCTGGTCGAACACCACCGAGCGCGGCGAATCGATCACCGCCGCCGCAACCTCATCACCGCGATGCGCCGGAAGGCAGTGCATGAAGAGCGCGTGCTTCGCGGCGTAAGAGAACAGCTTCGGGTTCACCTGGAAAGGCAGGAATATCTCGCGCCGCTCGGCGGCTTCGTCTTCCTGGCCCATGCTGGCCCACACGTCGGTGTATACCGCGTCGGCTTTGGCGACCGCCTCACTGGGATCGTTGACGACCTGGACTCGGCCACCCGAGGCTGCCGCCAACTCTTGCGCCGCGCTCAGGACGGCTTCGCTCGGCTCGTATCCTTTAGGCGTTCCCACCGAGATGGTCGCTCCCAAGCTGGCCGCTGCCAGCATCAGCGAGTGCGCGACATTATTGCCATCGCCAAGATAGGCAAGACGCACATTGCGCAAGTCGCCGAAATGTTCCTGCAATGTCAGCATGTCGGCCAGCGCTTGGCATGGGTGCTCCGATTCGCTTAGGGCGTTGATCACCGGGATCGACGCGTGCCTGGCCATGGTCGTGACGGTTTCGTGCGCAAACGTTCGCAGCACCACGCCGTCAACCCAGCGCTCCAGGTTGTGGGCCACGTCGCTGAGGCTCTCACGAGCGCCCAGCCGCGACTGCGTTTGATCTACGAAGAACGACACTCCGCCGAGACTGTTGATGCCGGCCTCAAACGTTAAGCGCGTGCGTAGCGAAGGCTTCTCGAAGAACAGCACAATCTGCTTGCCGGCCAGAGTGCCGCGAAAGTCCGCCGGCCGCGCCTTCATCGCCGCTGCCAGCTCCAGCGCGCAGGCAAGTTCTTCCGGCGTGAAATCCTGGATCGAGATCAGGTCGCGTCCGGAAACGCTCCGCTGCGTATAGGGCTGGGGGCTTAGGCCCGCGGGAACTGAAGTAGCAATCATGTCGTGTCTCCGTTAGCAAATCGCAATTAGCAACTAGTTGCTAGCTGCTCGCAATGACCTCCGTGCCGCATTCAATCGGATCGCTGAAGAAACCGGGCAACACTTCCGCGTGTTCAGCAGGCAGGATGCGAACCCGCGCGACACCTCTGTTCAGCGCCTTGATGCAAGCTTCCAGCTTGGGCAACATGCCGCCGCTGACCGTCGCTTGTTGCACCATGGCCGCAATCGCTTTCACGTCGAGCCAGCGAATGACAGCGCCTTCGGCGTCCTTGACGCCGGCAACGTCGGTCAGATAGATCAGCGCATCCGCGCCGCAAGCCACCGCGCAGGCCGACGCCATGTGATCGGCGTTGATGTTGTAGTACTCATCGTCAGTGCCAAGGGCCAGGCTCGACACCACCGGCACGATGCCGGCGTTCCACAGTCGCTCGATCCACTGCGCGTCAACCGAACAGATTTCGCCGACATAACCGAGATCCGGCTGCTGTTTCTTGGTTGCACGAAACATGTGCAAGTCGCCACCGCAGAGGCCCAGCGACGGCTGGCCCGTGGCGCCGATCGAGGCCACCAGCCGCTTGTTGAGCTGTCCGGCCAGCACCATCACGGCCACGTCGCGCGTTTGCGCATCGGTGACCCGCAAGCCATCGACGAAAGTGGTTTCGCAACCGAGCTGCTTCAGCGTGCGGCTGAGGGCCGCTCCTCCACCGTGAACAATCACCAGTTTGTGACCTTCCCGCCAGAGGCTGGGGATTGTCTTGGCAAATTTCTTGACCAGCTCTTTGTCATCGAGAGCTGCGCCGCCAACCTTGATCACCAGTTTCATTGCAATCCTTCTTTTTCGCCGAAACCGAACATGAGGTTCATGTTCTGCACGGCCTGGCCGGCGGCTCCCTTCAACAGGTTGTCGATGCACGACACCACGACCGCCCGCTTGCTGTCGGGCGCGAGCGAAAATCCGATGTCACAGAAATTCGTGTTACGCGAAAATTTGACCTGCGGCAGGCGCGCCGCTCCGAAGACGCGCACCCAGGGCTTGCCAGCGTAAAACTCGCGCAGGCATTGCTCCAATTCTTCCACCGGCACAACCTTCACCAGCTTCACATAGATAGTGGAGAGAATGCCGCGCGGAATCGGCAGCAAATGCGGCGTGAACTGCAGCGATCCATCTTCGATACCAAGTTGCTCCAGCATCTCGCCGGTATGCCGGTGTCCAAAGACGTCGTAAGCACTGAAGTCGCCATCGACTTCTACGAAGTGCGTCTTAGCCGACGGCGTCTTCCCTGCCCCCGAAACCCCGGACTTCGAGTCGCATATAATGCCGTGCTCAACGTCCACATATCCGGCGCGAATCCACGGCGCCAGGGCCAGAATGATCGACGTCGGATAACATCCCGGATTGGCCAGCAAGGCGGCGCCTTTGATCGCCTCAGTGTGCAACTCGGGCAATCCGTACACCGCAGCCTCATCGAGGAGCGATGCGTCGTGAGCGTTGGCATCGCAAAATCCGTACACCTCGCGATTCGCCGACTGCTTCAAACGCCACGCCCCGCTCAGATCGATTACGCGCAAGCCGCGGCCAATCGCCTCGGGAACCCACTCGCGCGAGAACTGGTGGGGCGTCGCCAGGAGGACGACGTCTACCCCGGCATCTTTCATCCGCCGCCACGAGAACCTCTCGAATGGAAATCCGCCGTTGCCCGCCAGTTGCGGATAAACCTCGCTCAAATCGGCGCACCCAGCGCTTTCGCCATTGCGCTGGAAGAGCAGCGGCTTTCTGACTCCGTGATGATGCGCGAGTAAACGCACCAGCTCTAAGCCGGAGTAGCCGGTCGCGCCAAACACCGCGGGTTGTAGAGCGGCATTCATCTTTGACTTCGAAGCTCCCAATCAGACCGCACCTTACGCGAAATATCCCCGAATACGCCTGGCCAGCTTTTCCGCAACTCGGGCGTCATGTGCGATGACCAGAATGGTGTCATCGCCACCGATGGTGCCCACGACCTCCTCCCACTCCTCGGCGTCGATGGCCGCCGATACCGGCTGCGCGCTGCCGGCGCTGGTCTTCACCACCACCAGGTTTTGCGCGGTCTTCACCTCGTACACAAACTCGTGAATCAGCCGTTCGATGGACGGCAAAAACGCCTCGGCAACCTCGCCCTGGGGCAGCTTGTAGCCTTCCGCGGTCTTCACCAGCCGCAATTCATGGATGTCGCGCGACAGGGTCGCCTGGGTCACCCGGTGCCCGCCCTTGTAGAGCAGCCGCCGCAGCTCTTCCTGGCTGGCCACCTTGCGGTTGGCAACCAGGTCCCGAATTACGGTATGGCGCGAGAGTTTCGACATAGCATAAATATACAGACATATGCATATTTATAATATTGGGCACGGGATGTCAAGGGATAGTGCGGCCCTCGGCTGGACCGGCCGGCTGCGGAGACTGGCAGCAGAATGACGTGTCCGGCACTGTCGTAAAATACCCTCTGCTCGCCAATCCACAAGGGGACCTATGGTGGAATGAACTTTCTGCGCTTCGACGCTGGTTCACGGAAACCGAAAATGAACATCGCAGCCAGGTGGCCGTTCTGGGCAGCGACACCGCGGACAAGCTCTTCGAAGATGCGGACCCAATCGGCAAGGAAGTGAACATCGAAGGCGAGCTGTTCCAGATAATCGGCGTGCTGGCCAAGCGCAAAGCAGCCTTCGGCAACGGCTCCAATCCGGAAGACAACATTGTGCGCATGCCCGTCGCCACCCTTCACAAATTGCATCCCGAGCAAAAACAGTACTGGATTACCGTGAAGTCCACGTCGCACGCCGACATGGACACTACGATGGACGAAATGCGCGCGCTACTACGGCGGCGGCACCACCTCAGTCCCGATCAGCCCGATAACTTCGCCGTCTTCCGCCAGGACGCGCCGAGCGATACCTGGAACCAGCTCACCGGAGGGATCTTTATCTTTATGTTTGCGGTATCGAGCGTGGCGCTGATCGTGGGCGGAGTCGGCGTGATGAACATCATGCTGGTGTCGGTGACCGAACGCACCCGCGAGATCGGGGTGCGCAAGGCCATCGGAGCGCGCCGCCGCGATGTCCTGCTGCAGTTCACCCTGGAAGCCATCACCCTAACCGGGATAGGCGGCATTCTTGGGATCGTCCTTGGCGGCGCGTTGACGGCGCTGGTCCCGCTGGTGTTTCCTTCCCTGCCCGCGAGTATGTCGTTGTCGTGGGTGTTCACCGCAACCCTGGCTTCGATCATGATCGGCCTGGTGTTCGGAATTTATCCTGCCTGGAAAGCCGCTAATCTCGATCCCATCGAAGCTCTGCGCTACGAATAAAAAGCCGCCTGCCGCATTACTGGAGCACGTGGCACGAGTACGTCTTGACCACCAGCCACACTCGCGCCCCGGGCTTCAGTTGCAGGGACTCTCGCGCACCCAGCGTGAGATGCACTTCAAAGTCAGGCCCGCAAGTCACGACGGCGATCACTTTCATATCGCGCTGCTCGAGCGAGGCGATCGTCCCGTCAAGCACATTGCGGGCACTGAGTCCCTGCGGCTTGGACGACGCGAGCAGAATGTCTCCCGCGCGAATCCCAACGCGCAGTGGCAATGCAGCATTCACGCGTACCAACGGAATTTCCAGGTCGAGGGTCGAATCCGCAATGCGGCAAGTCATGGTTCCGTATTCGGGGTGCGAGCCGGTCACCGAACCCTCGAAGATGTTCTCGAAGCCGGCAAGCTGCGCCACCGTTTCCGATCGCGGCCGGTGCAAGACTTCGTGCGGCGAGCCTTGCGCAAGAATGCGGCCTTCCTCCAGCACGATCGCGCTTTCGCCCAGCGCGAAAACTTCTTCGCGGTCGTGCGTGACATAGAGGATGGGAATTTGGTGCCGCCGGTTCCATCCGCGCAAATCGTCCAGGATTCGCGCTTTCGTGACCGCATCCAGCGCCGTGAGCGGTTCGTCCAGTAGCAGCACTCGCGGACGCGTCACTAGCGCACGCGCCAGCGCAACCCGCTGGCGTTCTCCGGCTGAAATCTCGTTGGGACGCCGCTCGACCAGCGCGGCGATGCGGAACGATTCCAACACCTCCCCGCTGCGAGCGTCGCGATCTCTCTGGTTGAGCGCGGCCAGGCCGTATTGCACATTCTGCTCGACCCTCATGTGCGGAAATAGCGCCAGCGATTGCAGCAGGTATGCGACGGCGCGGCGGCGCGGCGGCAGATTCACGCGCGATTCGGAATCGAAGAGAAGGGCTTGGCCAATCGCAATCGTTCCCTCGTCGGGCGTTTGCAGCCCGGCAATGCAATCGAGCAGCGTCGTCTTCCCTGCCCCGGAGGCCCCGAACAGAATGGTGAAGCCGGCGGCCACCGCCAGTTCGACGTCGAGCGTGAACAGGGAGCCGCTTTCGCCGCGAAAGCATTTCGTAAGGCGGACCGTCAGTCGCTCGCCGGGTGGCGAGCTTGTTACGCCGCTCATCTCCACTCCCACACATTCCATGCGCCACGGCGGCGCAAGCCGTAAAGAACCGCCAGCATGGTGAAGCAGAGCAGTAGAAGAATGAGCGCAGTGCGGTTCGCGGTGGCGTAATCGAGCGCTTGCACCTGGTCGTAAATCAGAATCGAGACGGTCTGGGTTGCGCCGGGAATGTTGCCGCCGATCATGAGCACCACGCCGAACTCACCCAAGGTATGGGCGAAGCTCAGCACCAGCCCGGTCAGCACGCCCGGCAGTCCCAGCGGCAGCACAATGCGCCAGAAGGTGCGCCAGTGAGATGCGCCCAGGAGCGCGGAGGCATCCAGCAATGTTCGGTCAACCGCGGCGAAGGAAGTAGCCATGGGCTGCACCGCGAAGGGCAGGCTGTACAAAACCGATCCGATGACGAGGCCCTCAAAGGTGAAAGCGAGAGTGTGGCCGGTGAGCGCCTGATACCAGCGTCCCACCGGGCTGAGAGGGCCGACAGCAATCAGAACGTAAAAGCCCAGGACCGTCGGAGGCAGCACAATGGGCAGCGAGACCACCGCTTCCACCAGAAACTTCCATCGCCGGTGCGAAAATGCCAGCCAGTACGCCAGCGGAACGCCGATGACCAACAGGATCGCCGAGACCATGATGGCCAAGCGCAGCGTAAGCGTGAGTGCCTGAACGATCATTTGCTTCGAGGTACGTGGAAGCCGTATTGCTCAAGCACCGCCGTGCCTTCCGCGGAAAACAGGTACTCCAGAAAGGCCTTTGCGGCCGGCTTGTGCTTCGAAGCCGAGAGCAACACGACTCCCTGTTGCAACTCAGGATAAGAATCGGTTGGCAACTCCCAGTAGCGCCCGGAGTCCTTCATCGCCGGAGACACGACCAGCGACAGCGCGATCAGCCCGGCCTGGGCATTGCCCGATTGCACGAACTGTGCCGCCTGGCTGATGTTCTCGCCGAAGACCAGTTTGCCGGCCACTTTGTCCTTCAACCCGAAATGCTCCAGCACAGCCATCGCGGCCCGGCCATAAGGCGCATGTGCTGGATTGGCGATGGCAATGCGTTGCACCGAAGGCTGCAACAGCAAATCCATCTTAAGCTTTTGCGGATCGAAGCTGGAACCGTTGGGGACCCACAATACCAGGTGGCCGATGGCGTAGATGCGCAGCGAAGAACTCTCAACCAGGCCGGCGCTGGCGAGCTTCTGCGGATACGCGATGTCAGCGGAGAAAAACAAATCGTATGGAGCGCCGCCCTGAATCTGCGAGTACAAGTTTCCTGAGGAACCGAACGCGAGGGTTATCTTGTCGCCGGTCTTTTTCTCGAAGCGCGAGGCCAGGTCTTTCAGCACATAATTCAGGTCGGCGGCAGCCGCAACCGTGATGTCTTGGGCGCGGGCCGCGGAACCCAAGATCGTCGTGAGGAGAAGCAGTGTCGATATCGTCCGCATCGTCGATTAGCTTACATTAAATCGGGAATCAGCTACACTTTTATACGATTCGACCGTGCCTGACAGCCACCCACCCGGAACAAACGCAGATCCTTCGACTCCGCGCCCGCCCGACCCGAAAAGCAGCGGGTCGGAGAGGCCAGGCGGGCGCCCCGCTCAGGATGACAGCTTCCCAACCGGGAACGCGCGCATCGCCACGCGAGACGAACCTTCCACCACCAACATGCCAGGACTTTCCCCCGTTCCGTGGTTTCTCGCTTGACCCGATTGAGCTTTTCTGTAAGAGTAACCGAGCGCCATTCCTATTGGAGACCTGCCATGGAGCAGCCCGGCTGTTTTCCAACGGTAGAGTTCGATCGCAGCAAACTGATGATACGCATTGAGGTCACGCTCAACGCCGATCCCACGGCCATCGGTCCCGTGGTGGAAGGCATCATGGAGATGGCGCGCCGGCTGGAATGCGCCTCCGGCAAGGAATTTGAGATCGAAACCGCCCTGCGCGAAGCCCTCGCCAACGCCATTGTTCACGGTTGCAAGAACGATCCCAGCAAGAAAGTCCAGTGCTGCGTAGGCTGCGAGGAAGAGCGCGGCATGCTGATCGTGGTGCGCGATCCGGGCAGCGGCTTCGATCCTTTTGCCATTCCCGATCCTTGTCGTGGGGAAAATATATTTTCCAACCACGGCCGCGGCATCTATCTCATCAATCAACTGATGGACGAAGTGAAGTTCGAGCGCAACGGCACCGAAATCCACATGCGCAAGTATTAGGCAACTAGCCACTAGCAACTAGTTCGCGCCGTTCAGCTCAAGGTAATTGTTATCCTGGTTCCCCCGGTTGGATTTTACCCACAATTCATGCTGCATTGAGCAGGACTGGCGCTGTTTCTATTGCGGCACTTTCGCCTGGCGGCGCTGATTCCGATGATCGCGACTTGGGGATGGCGCGCTTGCTCGGAGTGACTGCGGGCCGATTATCGCGGGGGCTCGCGAATTCCCGTTTACCAATGCATGGCGATCTTGTCGGTTTTGTATCTCGGTATTTTTCTCGTCTTGCTGCCGTCATCGGCGATGACGCCTGATTTGTCAGCCGCCTTTGCGCAGTTCTCCTCCGCGGCAATCATCCTTCCGCTGCAGGGGTTCTGGGTTGCACTGTTTCTTTACTATGGAAGAAGCCGCGGCACTGCCTCGACGCTCTCGTTCCATGTCATTGCCGAGCGCCTGTAAACACAAATCCAGGTTGACGCGGCGCTGAAGCGCCGCACTACCCGAACATCGCTTTTTCCGCAGCATGTGAAGCCGTGCCCTGATACAAAACGATTTATGAGACGCACCACGACGTGACCCACGTCACCGACACCCAGCCGACGATTCGCTAACCTGAACAGGGAAGCTGGTGGTCGTGCCAACACTGCAAGCCAATACCGCAGGGCCGTCGCACATGGGCGACAGCTTTGTCGTGGAACGGGAGCATCTGGAACAATTGCTCCAGGCATTGGTCAGCCGGGGCTATGAGGTTGTCGGCCCAACCCTTCGCGACGGCGCAATCGTCTATGACCACCTGACTTCGACCGCAGATCTCCCTTCGGGTTGGACCGACGAGCAGTCTGGCGGAAAGTATCGCGTGGAACGCCGCCAAGACCGCGCCCTATTTGGCTATGCGGTCGGCCCGCACTCCTGGAAAAAGTTCCTCTGTCCGCCCGCGCAGCGGCTGTGGCAAGCGGCGCGCAACGGAAAAGGACTGCAAATCCTGCCGGAAGAGGAACCAGCCGCGCCGAAATATGCTTTCTTCGGGGTGCGCGCCTGTGAACTGAGCGCGATTGCGATCCAGGACAAAGTCTTTCTCGAGGGCCAGTTCGTCGATCCCGGCTACAAAGCGCGGCGCGAGGACCTGTTCGTTGTGGCGGTCAATTGCGGCCACGCTGGCGGCACCTGCTTCTGCGCTTCGATGAATACCGGACCGAAGGCGGCTTCCGGCTTCGATCTTGCTCTCACCGAATTGTTACAAGACGGGCGGCACTACTTCCTGGTGGAACTGGGATCGACGCGTGGCGCCGAGATTTTGTCAACGGTCCCGTATCAACCGGCCAACGAAGCTGATAAGCAGCACGCCGAGCGCATTCTGGACCACACGATGCGCCACATGGGCCGCCAATTGGAGACGCTCGGAATCAAGGAGCTCCTCTACCGCAACTACGAGCATCCCCAGTGGGACAACGTTACGCAGCGGTGTCTGACGTGCGCCAACTGCACCATCGTGTGTCCTACCTGCTTCTGCACCACCGTGGAAGACGTGACCGACCTGACCGGCGAACACGCCGAACGCTGGCGGCGCTGGGATTCCTGCTTCACGGTGGACTTTTCCTACATCCACGGCGGGAGCGTGCGCGCATCCCCAAGATCGCGCTACCGCCAATGGATGACGCACAAGCTTGCCACCTGGATTGACCAGTTTGGCCTTTCCGGCTGCGTGGGCTGTGGCCGCTGCATCACGTGGTGTCCGGTGGGAATCGATATTACGGTCGAGGCTGGCGCCATCCGCGCAAGCGATTCTATTAAGGCGCCGGCCGACCAGAGCGAGGACTCGCCATGATACAGACACTCGAACCAATTCTCCGAGAGCATCCCTTCTTTCAAGGGATGGAGGAGCAACACATCCGCTTGATCGCCGGATGTTCCAAGAACGTGCGCTTTGGCGAAGGAGAAGTCATCTTCCGGGAAGGTGATCCAGCCGATCATTTTTATCTCATCCGCGAAGGCCTGGTGTCGGTGCAGTTCGTGATTCCGCACGACGGCCTTACAACGGTGCAGACTGTCGGTGGCGGCGAAGTCTTGGGATGGTCGTGGCTATTCCCTCCGTACCGCTGGCATTTTGACGCAAGGGCGCAGCAGCCTACACATGCGCTGGCCTTTGACGGCAAGTGTCTTCGCGCCAAGTGCGATGAGGACCATGACCTCGGCTATGACATTTACAAGCGGTTTATGCAAGTCATCACCGAGCGCCTGGAGGCGACCCGATTGCAGTTGTTAGACATGTATGGCACCCATGCTTGAGCAAACCGAGGTTGCGGCGTCGGGTCTGGTCCCAGACCCCATGCTGCCCGTGCCTTACCGCATTCAGCGTGTAAAGCAGGAGACGGGCGACACCTTCACGCTGGAGATTCTTCCCGAAGATTCCAGCCAGAGGTTCTCGTTTGCGCCGGGCCAGTTCAACATGCTGTACGTTTTCGGCGTGGGAGAAGTGCCCATCTCCATCAGCAGCGACCCCGGCAATCTTCCTTTGCTCAAGCACACCACTCGCGTGGTCGGCACCGTCACCAAGGCCATGCGACAGCTCAAGCGCGGCGAGGTCATGGGGATTCGCGGTCCCTTCGGGAGCCATTGGCCTGTGGAAGAAGCAACTGGCCGGGATGTGGTGATTGTGGCGGGCGGAATCGGACTGGCACCCTTGCGGCCTGCGCTCTACCGCCTGATGGCGGAACGCGATAAGTTTCGCAGGATCGTTCTCTTGTATGGCACGCGCACTCCCGACGACATGCTGTACCGTCACGAACTGGAACGGTGGCGCGGCAAGTTTGACCTGGAAATTCAGGTGACGGTCGATCGCGCAGCCAGCACCTGGCGTGGCAATGTCGGTGTGGTGACGACCATGATCGGCCGCGCTCCCTTCGATCCTTCCAATACCCTGGCAATGCTTTGCGGCCCCGAGATCATGATGCGCTTCACCGTGATGGAGCTGCTGAAGCGCGGGGTGGCGGCGGAGCGCACTTACCTGTCGGCGGAACGCAACATGAAATGCGGCATCGGCTTTTGCGGCCATTGCCAGTACGGCCCCACCTTTGTCTGCAAGGACGGTCCGGTGTTCGCGTTGCCTAGTATCGCGGCCATTCTTGGCAAGTCGGAGATCTGATATGGCGTTACGCAAGCCCAAGCTGGCAGTCTGGAAGTTCTCCTCGTGCGACGGTTGCCAGTTGAGCCTGCTGGATTGCGAGGACGAACTGCTGGCCGTCGCCGACGCGGTAGAGATCGCGAATTTTCCCGAGGCCTCGCGCGCTGTGGTCAAAGGCCCCTACGACCTTTCGCTGGTGGAAGGCTCCATCACCACGCCGCATGATGCCGAACGGATCCACGGCATTCGCCGCGCCTCGAAATTCCTGGTGACGATTGGCGCATGCGCCACCGCCGGTGGTATCCAGGCGCTACGCAATTTCAAGGACGTGAAGGAATTTATTTCCATCGTGTACGCCCGGCCCGACTATATTGAAACTCTCAAGAAGTCCACGCCGATCACCGACCACGTGTTTGTCGATTTCGAGCTGCGAGGCTGCCCCATCAACAAATATCAGTTGGTGGAGGTGCTGAGCGCGTTCCTGAATGGCCGCAAGCCGAACACGCCGCCGCATAGCGTCTGCGTGGAGTGCAAGCAGCGCGGCACCGTCTGCGTGATGGTCGCGCGTGGCACGCCCTGCCTTGGTCCGGTGACCCAGGTTGGCTGCGGCGCTCTGTGTCCGGGGTACGCACGCGGATGTTACGGATGCTTTGGGCCGAAAGAAACGCCAAACACCGCGTCGCTGAGCGCCTGGTGGAGCGGGCTGGGTGTGAGCGAGCGAGATTTGATGCGGGCCTTCCGCGGGTTCAACGCCTACGCTGAGCCTTTCCGCAGAGAGAGCGAAGCGCATGAAAAGTAGGACGATAAAAGTCGACTACCTGGCGCGTGTCGAAGGCGAAGGCGCCCTGCTGGTGAAGATCAAGGGCGAGCAGGTGACGGACGTCAAGTTGAAGATCTTCGAGCCACCGCGCTTCTTCGAGGCGTTTCTGCGTGGCCGAAAGTTTCATGAGGCGCCTGACATTACCGCCCGCATCTGCGGCATCTGCCCCATTGCGTATCAGATGAGCGCGTGTCATGCCATCGAGGACGCATTTGGAAGCAAAATCACCGGCCCCATCCGCGACCTGCGCAGGCTGATCTACTGCGGCGAATGGATCGAGAGTCATGCGCTGCACGTTTATCTGCTGCACGCACCCGACTTCCTCGGTTACGAAGACGCCATCCGCATGGCCAAGGACCACCCCGACGAGGTGAAGCGCGGCCTGCGATTGAAAAAAGCCGGCAACGAAATTGTGCGCCTGCTCGGTGGTCGCGAAATCCACCCCATCAATGTGCGAGTTGGCGGCTTCTACAAGGCGCCGGTCAAGCGGGACTTCGCCGCGCTTGCCGAGGACCTTAAGTGGGCACGCGACGCCGCCCTCGCCACCGTGCGCTGGGTGGCCACCTTCGCGTTCCCGGACTTCGACCGCGATTACGAGTTCGTCGCCCTGCGGCATCCTGACGAATATCCGTTTAACGAAGGTCGCCTGGTCTCCAACAAAGGGCTCGACATCCCCGTTCGCGAATACGACCAGCACTTTGTCGAGGACCACGTGGCCCATTCCAACGCGTTGCAATCGCGGCTGCACGAGCGCAATTCCTACTTCGTCGGCCCGCTGGCGCGTTACAACCTGAACTTCGACCGGCTCTCACCCATAGCGCAGGAAGCGGCCCGCAGCGCGGGGCTGGGGCCGGTGTGCCGCAATCCTTTTCAGAGCATCATCGTGCGCAGCGTGGAAATGGTGTGCGCCTGCGATGAGGCTCTGCGCATCATCGAGCACTATGAGATGCCCGACCAACCGGCGGTCAACGTCGAGCCGCGCGTCAGCACCGGGTACGGCTGCACGGAAGCGCCCCGCGGCATCTGCTATCACCGCTATCGCATCGACGACCGCGGCATCATCGTGGATTGCAAGATTGTTCCGCCCACCTCGCAGAACCAGAAGACCATCGAGAGCGATCTCCGGCAGTTCGTCCAGACCCGTCTTGCCCTGCCAAAGGACAAGCTGCAGTGGCAGTGCGAGCAGGCGATTCGCAATTACGATCCTTGCATCTCGTGCGCCATCCACTTCCTGAAACTGAACATTGAATCCGAATGACCGCCGGGCAGCCAGGCATCGTCATCATCGGTGTGGGCAACGAATATCGCAGCGATGACGGGGCTGGAATTGCCGTCGCCCGTCGCCTTCGCACGCTATTTCCCGCCGGTGTCGCCATCCTGGAGGAAAGCGGCGAGGGCACAGCCTTGATGCAGGCATGGCAAGCTGCAGCTTGGGTGATGCTGGCGGATGCAGTTCGGTCGGGCGCTTCGCCGGGAACGATTCATCGCCTCGACGCGCGGGCTGCGCCAATGCCAATGGGATTCTTCCACTACTCGACTCACGCGTTCAGCGTGGCCGAAGCGGTCGAGCTGGCCCGTTCTCTGGACGAGCTGCCTGCACATCTGATCGTGTACGGCATCGAGGGCGCCACCTTTGCCGCGGGCGTCGAGCTTTCCCCGGCGGTTGAGCAGGCGGTGGAAGCAGTGGTCGAGCGGATTGCGCAGGAAGTACGGGACTTGCTGATGCAGGCGTAGTGGCGGAAGCCATTTATTCTTGTCATCCCGAGCGACGAGCGCTGCTTGGTGCCGGCTTCTATTAACTACTCGATAACATTTCACTACAAGTCGCGAGGTTCCCGTTTCAGGACGATGTTATCGACTGGTTACTCCCCTCCCCCCCCTCCCCAGGTATCCGCAAAATCTTGCAAACACAGGGTTGGAGATAAGAAATCCTTGCAAAATATTCATGCGCAAAGGGTTAGATGCCAAAATATTGGTAAATAAGGGCTTAGGAGCGCGATTTTACCTCAGGTATAGTCCAGTCTGGAGATTCGTGTTGACGAATTGAATAAGGAGGCGACCCTCTCTACCGCTGCTGAGGTGGTGGATTCGGTTTTCAAAGAGCACTGGGTTGAGCTGGCGTACAGGGCACGTTTCGGCCCGCCCATTGGGCACACTGAACCCAATATACAAGCGTAGCTCGAATCCCATTGCCGTCAAGTTACGAAAGTGCATGTGGGGGTAACTGCTGACCCTGCTGGTGGAGCGCTACGAACAGAAGCATTACCCGATTCCGGCCGCCAATCCGGTCTCCGTTGTGCGGTTCCTCATGGAACAGCAGGGCCTTAAGCAGCGCGATCTGATTCCCCAATTCGGATCCGAGAGCGCGGTTTCCATGTTCCTCGCCGGACAACGGAAGCTGAGCATGGAACAGGTGCGAAAATTGCGCGCCCGCTTCAAGCTCCCTGCCGATGTTTTCATCGCCAAGAGGTAATGGGGCAGCCCCTCGCGAAACCAGGCTAGTATCTAGTTGCATAAGTTAGCGTACTGCGTATACTGTGCCCATGAAGGCACACACGGTTACGCTGACACCGGAAGAGCAGGCTCATCTGCAAGCTGTAGCGCGCCGGCCCACCAGCG
>Ga0116111_1000406_pt1 | contig 35498 bp, 27 predicted proteins | sample June2015DPH_8_10_FD_89720 | JGI IMG/M metagenome (GOLD analysis project Ga0116111, IMG submission 89720) | Peatland microbial communities from SPRUCE experiment site at the Marcell Experimental Forest, Minnesota, USA - June2015DPH_8_100 | ecosystem: Environmental > Terrestrial > Soil > Wetlands... | reverse complement strand
TCGGAATTGGCTCTACAGAAGTCGAATCTCAACGTCCGGCGTGAAATCCTTGGCGAGCCCACGAACCCGAGTACGCCGCTGGCCGTGCCCAAAATCAGCTGCTTGCACCACAGGCTGCTAGGATGATTCGCGCCTGTCGTTCACGCTCGGCCTGAGCTTGTCGAGACATGGCGTCTTCCAGACCCTGGGGAATTCTGACATCTCTGACTTCCACCGACTGCACCGTGATTCCCCACGGATTTGTCTTCTCGTCAAGAATGCGTTGCAGCTCTCGACCAAGGGTTTCGCGCTCGGTAATCATCTGCGCCAGTTCGTGCCGGCCAATGGATTCCCGCAGCGCGGTCTGCGCACTCAAGTTGATAGCATCGAGAAAATTCTCCACTTCCAGGATCGCCTTTTCCGCGTTCCACACCATCCAGAACACAATGGCGTCAACGTTGACTGGAACGGTGTCGCGAGTCAGGGTGGATTCCGCCGTCACGCTGGCCACACGAACACGTTGATCCACGAACGGGCTGAGCGTCTCCACGACTGGCACGATGTGAAATATTCCCGGCCCACGGAGGCCGACGTAGCGGCCCAAACGCAGGAGCGCAACCTTCTCCCATTGCCGCACCACTTTGATCGCGAACAGCAGGTACAGACCTAGCAATAAGCCCACGATCAGCGGGGCAGGGTGGTGCATGGTTGCGCCGAGCAAGGCGCCCACGACGAGGCAAAGCACGAATGCTGCGACTGCTACGCCATTGATCTGTGCCAAAACCATTTTGTTCATGACTTCATCTCCTGCGCGTTGTCTGCGGAACCAATGCTTGCAACTGTTCGATTAAGTCCTCAACCGTAAAGCCAGCCGCCCCTGCACGAGCCACACAGTCCGCCACAATCTGGGCCAACTGCCGCGCGCGTTCCTCATGGCCGCCGCGAAGCTTTTGCGCTCCGATAAATGTGCCTGTTCCTTGGTGGGTCTCCAAGAGTCCACCGAGTTCGAGCTCGCGATAGGCACGCACCACGGTGTTGGGATTGATGGATAAGTCCACGGCGAGTTGGCGCACCGTAGGTAGTTGGTCGCCGACGGAAAGCGTACTTGAAGCAATACCGCCGCGCACCTGGTCGATGATCTGGCGATACACCGGTACGCCACTTTGAAGGTCAAGCCGAAAACGGAAGAGAGGCCGGCGGGAACTCATTACGGAATCAATGTACTAGTTAACTAGTACATTGTCAAGCGGAAATAAGTCGCCACGATCCCGATTACGGCGGCGATCCGGCTACGGTATGGGTTGCGGTTTTTGCGACATTAGCTCTTCGAAGCGTTTGTCGGTGCGCAAGGTGGCGAACTCGGAGTCGGTGTACACCTTCTTGATGTCCTTATAGCCTTCTTCCATGGCTTTGCGCAGATACTCGAGCGAGTGATCGAAGTCGCCCGCTTGAGCGTACATTTTGGCGACCATGAAAGAGAACGCGGCGCGGTCTTCGGGCGAACCGGATTGGGCCATCACCCCGATCCGCGAAACGCGATCGAAAATGTCTGGGTCGAGTGCATAGGCCGCGCGATACTGCTGTGCGGCCAAATCATACTGATGCTTCCCGAAGTACGAACTTCCCATGTTGTAGTGGAATACGGCATCGTTGGGCCGCAACGCCAGGGCTTTCTTGTAGTAACGGATAGCTTTGTCGAAATTCTGATTCCGCTGCTCCATGTAGCCCCGGTTGTTGTAGCCTTCCGGGGCGTTCTTGTCCGTCTTAATGGCCCGATTAAAGCACTTGGTTGCCTCGGGATACTTTTGCAGAAACAAGTACGCCATGCCTTCCTTGTTCCACAGAAGCGCCGTGGGATGTTTTGCAATTGCCGCTGCGTAGAAGTCGAGGGAATCGCGATAGCGCTTTTGGGCCCTCAGCGCGTCGCCTTGCTCCTCCAAATCCTTGGCGGAAGCGCTGGGATTAGGAACCGGCGACGGTGCGTTCGCCTGCTGTCCATCGCCGGCCAACAGGCACAGCGGCAAGGCCAGCAGCAAGATCATGAACAACGATAGCGGCAGCAGCGTCCGTGGCGATGGGAGACGGGCCATGGCCGGACCTCCAGAGTCCAGTATTGTCCCATATTAGACCTAATTTGGGCCGGGATTGTTCCCTTTCTCTGAACTGTCCGGCCCACTATTTTGCTGCTGAGCTGCGTCGTCGCCCCTGCCGAAGAGACGGCCAAAAAAGCCCCGCTTCTTTTTCGGTTGAGGCTGCTGGCCGGGAGCAGGCTGACTGACGGCGCCTTGGACTGGCGTGCCGCTCGGTCCGGGCTGGACCGCGCCATTGGTTGTCGGCGGTGGCAGCGCAACCGAGGGCGATCCCAGGCCGAAGATCTTGGTGAAAAAACCCCTGTGATTGCCGGCGGCCTGGTCACAGGTTTCTTTCGGTTCGGTGCCCGCAATGAACGCGACCGTGTAGGTTTGCGGACAAGAGGCGGTGGCCAGCCGGTTGGTCACTTTGTCCAGCGTCACCTCCACGACTCCGGAAGGAGCGGTGAAGTTTTTCATGTCCGCATACTGCGGCAGTTTGGCCGCCCGCTTCATGAACTCGGCCCAGATGGGCGCGGCCGTGGCGCCGCCGGCAAGCTTTAGATCGGTGTAGTCGTCGTTTCCTACCCATACGATGCACAGCAAGTTGGTGGTGTATCCCGCAAACCATGCGTCATGCGAGGTCCCCGTCTTGCCCGCTGCCGGCGCTTGGAACCCTCGGGCGCGTACCGGGTAGCCGGTGCCGTTGTTAATCACGGCCTCCATCATGGTGGTCAAAACGTAGGAGACGCGAGGGTCGAGCACCTCCTTGCTATCGGTCTTATAGTCCTCGAGAATGCTTCCGCGTGCATCCCGCACCGACTTCACCATGAGCGGAGTGAGGTGAGTGCCGTGGTTGCCAAAGACGGTGTAGGCGCCGGCCATTTCCAGCGGAGTTGCATCGTAAGCCCCGAGAGCGATCGCCGGAGTAGGCCGTACACTGGAAATTCCGGCCGCCTTGGCCAGCGCGGCCACCTTATCGAAGCCTACCTCCTGGCCAATCCTGACCGTCGCATTGTTTAACGAGAGCACCAGGGCATAGCGGGCGGTCACTTCTCCGTTGAAGGTGTCGTGATAGTTGCGGGGCTCGTAAACCTGGGTTCCGTTGACGATGCTGACTTGAGAATCGTCAACTAATGTGGCCGGGGTGAAAACCCCAGGGTCGCCATTGCTCTGGCCGCCGTCACCATTCTCGTCGCCCCCACTGCTCGCGACCAGCGTCTGTCCGGTCACGGCGGTGTTGATCGCCGCGGCGTACACGAAGGGTTTAAAGATGGATCCCGTGGGGCGCTTAGCGATGGCGTGGTCTAACTGGCTCATGCCATAGTTCCTGCCCCCGACCAGTGCGAGCACTTCACCTGTGTGCGGATCGATGGCCACCAGCGCCACTTGCGGCATCGGTCCGGTCTCGACCCTGGTTTCCGTCTTCGCATCCTTGCCCGAGCCTACTTTGATCTTGTGGGTCCGCCGTTTTTCCACCTGCTCGTCCACCAACTTCATTTCCGTGTCCACCGCTTCGGCTGCGGCGCGTTGCAGGTCAGGGTCGAGGGTGGTGTACACGCGATAGGCATGATCGTTCAACTCGACTTCGCTGAACTGGTTCGAGAGCTGGTCTTTTACCAGGTCAATGAAGTAGGGAGCATCGCTGGCTTCCACGTTGAACGCCGCGATTTTCAGCGGAGTTGCTTTCGCGCGGTCAGCCTGCTCGCGGGTGATGGCGCCGGTTTCAACCATGGAGTCGAGCACCAGGTTGCGGCGCTCCAACGCGCGCTTCGGATTCTTGTACGGCGACAGATAGTTCGGGCGCTGGATCATTCCGGCCAGCAGGGCGGCCTCGGGCAGGGCGAGGTTCTTGATGTCCTTGTTGAAATAAGCGTGCGAGGCCTGGGCAAAGCCGTTGATGGTGAAGGAGCCGCGCTGTCCCATGTACACCTCATTGGCGTACATCTCAAAGATGCGCTGCTTGGAAAACTTGTGTTCCAGCTCGACGGCGATCAACATTTCCAGCAGCTTGCGCTTGACCGTCTTCTCCGGTGAGAGGAAGAAACCGCGCGAAAGCTGCATGGTCAGAGTGGAACCGCCCTGCCCGTGACGGCCTTCGCGGACGTCGATGGCGGCCGCCTCGATCAGGCGAAAATAGTTGACCCCACTATGTTGGAAAAAGCGGCGATCTTCAATGGCGAGCACCGCGTCCACCAGCGGTTGAGGAATTTCCTCAAACTTGATGACCTCGCGCTTGGAGCGTTCCTGCCCTTCAAACAAAGCCGTCACCAGTTGCGGTTCCAGCTCGTAAGCCTCCAGGTTGCGGCTGTCTTTTCCGGTCTCGTCAATGGCGGCGACTTTGCCATTTTCGAACTGGATCGCGGCGCCTTCTTCGGTGTGGAAGGATTCTGGCCCGGGAATCACCTGAATGCCATGCGGGGTGAAGGCATAATGGCCAATCGGCGAATCGCTGTTTCCAGGCCCCTCGACGTATCCCGCGCGGCGCAACTCGGCGGCGACCTGTGCCGCGTCAAGCTTCTCCCCTACGGTGACCGTTTGCGGGCGAGCGTAGATCCTGGCCGCGTTGCTGAAGATCGGTCCGGCCATGCGGCGATCCACGATCTTCCCGTACTTTGCGTAAAAGAAGCTGAACACCGCCAGAAAGAGGAAGCCGGCGATGAGAAAGCCCGCGAAGAAGAGCTTCACCAGGGGATCGGCGATCGAGAAGTGTTGTGCGCGAACCGGCCTGCCCCGCCCGCCGCGGGAATTCCTCCCGGACGCGGGACGGGCCGAAGCCCGGCCATCAGGTAATTTGATCTTGATTGCCACGGTTATGAATACGCAGAGAAGCCGCTCTTTCCAAGACGGCAATGCGGCGCTTTCCGTTATCTCCAGATGCGGGTTTCCTAAGGAAATCCTCGAAACTTCCGGCATCCGAGGGCGCGATCCAACCCTCGGGCACAGCAAAACCGGCACCCGAATCGACGAGGTTTAAGAACGGCTCCAGAGCAGTCCTTATTGTAAAACAGGGAGGGCCGGCCGTGTCAGCGGGGTGGACGGCTGGTTACTGGCACGTCTCGGGCTGGCGCTTCGGACGGGGCAGTCGAAGGATCTGCTTTTCTGTCTGTCATCCTGAGCGAGCCCGCCGCGGCGGGCGAGTCGAAGGACCCCTATACCTGCAAGAAATCAAAGGTTGGACGCGTACGAGCGGAAAACTAATCCTGGAAACGCTCTGGAGGCTACCGCAGCACTTCCGCCAGTTTGCCGCTGGCGATCAGTTCCGCCACTTTGGCAAAGTCGGTCGTCAAGATTCGATCTTCCCTGATGGTGGGAGATACCGACCGAATGGCTGCGTAGGCCGCCTGGCCGCGCTTGCCGGTCTGCAGGGGTGCGCGAAAATCCAGGGCCTGGGCGACGGCCAGGGCTTCGATGGCAAGCACATGGCGCGTGTTGGTGACCACTCGCAGCAGCTTATTGGCCGCGATCATGCCCATGGATACGTAGTCTTCCTGGTTGCCCGAGGTGGTAATGGAATCCACGGACGCGGGATGCGCCAGAACTTTATTTTCGCTGACCAGAGCGGCCGCTGTGACCTGCGCCATCATGAATCCCGAGTTCAGGCCGGCGCCGGGTGCGAGGAACGCAGGCAGCCCTTCGTTCAGCGCCGGATTCACCAACCGCTCGATGCGCCGTTCGGAGATGCCGGCCAAACCGGTGAGCGCGATGGCCAGAAAATCGAGCGCGAAGGCCAGCGGTTCGCCATGAAAGTTGCCGCCCGACAGGATGTCGCCGGTGACCGGCGCGCCTACTCCGCGTTTCGGCGCGCCCACTTTCTTTTCCTCGGGAAAGACCAGCGGGTTATCCACCGCCGAGTTCATTTCGATCTCAAAGACCTGGCGGCAATGGGCGAGGGTATCGCGGACCGCGCCATGGACCTGCGGGATACAGCGCAGCGAATAGGCATCCTGCACCTTCTGGCACTCGCGGTGCGACTCGCGAATCAGGCTACCTTCCAACATGCGGCGCAGGTTCTCCGCGACCAGTGACTGTCCCGCGTGCGGCCGCGCCTGATGGACACGCTTGTCAAACGCGGCGTCGGTACCTTTTAGCGCGTCCACGGTGAGGGCCCCGAGCACATCGGCGGTGCCCGCAAGTATATTTGCCTGCAGCGTGGCCAATAGTCCGACTGCCAGCATGCCCTGCGTGCCATTGATGAGGGAGATCGCCTCTTTGGCTTGCAGCACCAGCGGCTCAATGTCAGCTTGCTTCAGTGCCTCGGCAGCCGCTAGGCGCTTGCCGCGGAAGGTTGCTTCGCCCTCGGCGATCAGCACCAGCGCGAGATGCGCCAGCGGGGCCAAATCGCCGCTGGCCCCCACGCTGCCCTGCGACGGAATCACAGGATGCACGCCCCGGTTCAGCATCTCGCACAGCGTGTCAATCACCGCCGGACGCACCCCCGAGAAACCCTTGGCGAGCGAGTTGGCGCGCAGCAGGACCATGGCGCGCGTAACGTCTTCCGCCAGCGGTTCGCCGACGCCTACGGCGTGCGAGCGCAAAAGGTTGATTTGCAGCTTGCGAACATCGTCTGGCGGGATGCGAAGATCGGCGAGTTTGCCGACGCCGGTGTTCACCGCGTACGCGACACCGTCATTCTCCAGCAGCTCTTCGACCACGGCGCGCGCACGCTCGACGGCGATACGCGCCTCGGGTTGCAGCAGGACCGGACGCCGTTCCTGCACCACCTGGCGAACCTCGTCGAGGCCCAGATTATTGCCGTTGATGTGGAGTGCTTGCATTTATGGAGCAGAGATCAGTTTCGATTTGCCAGAAGCCGGTCCATTCCGGTGATTTTGAGTTGTCATCACGAACGGCCTTCAGAGCGTGAGGGATATGCTGTTCCCTCAGAACGGTCGTTCCAGCGCTAACAAAAGCAGATTCCTCGCTGCGCTCGTAATGACAACTCAGGGGGCCGGCTTCCACGGTTTCCCCACGCGCCGCTGGCCTCAGCTTTTCCCCGCCGCCTTCAAAAACGACGCCAGGTACCTTTGCGGCAGTGGGATTCGTTTGAATTCAGAATCCACCACCAGGTGCACGGTCTCGCCCTCGGCCAGCATGATGCCATCTTCGTCGCGCACCACCTCGTAGGCGAAATGCAACAAGGAATCGCGCACGTTGACCAGGCGCGTCCGGATGGTGACCATGTCATCGTAGCGGGCCGGGGCCTTGTAGCGGCAGCGCATGTCCACGACCGCGATGTGTGTGCCGTCCTGCTTTTCCATTTCGCTGTAGGTGAAGCCCATCTGGCGCAGCATCTCCACCCGGCCCACCTCAAACCAAATGACAAAGTTGGAGTGATAGACCACACCCATCTGGTCGGTCTCCGCATAGCGCACCCGAAACGTGGTCTCGTACACTTGAGCTTCCGAGCGTGTATGTCGCGACTGCCTGTCTTCAGCTTTCAACCTGGCACCCACTCGGCTGGAGGCACGGCCCATTTCAACCATGAAATAGGGCGCGGAGAGGACAGTCCCTGGCTCGCATCGGTGGCCTTATTTTTTCTCCGGCGGTTGAGAGGTGCTGGAGGCAGGTCCGTTGCTGACGATCTGTCCTCTTACCACTTCCCCTACAGGCACGGGCTTGCCGTCCGCTATGTAGTCAACAAATTGCGCCGGCAAGGACTCGACGGTGGGGAACCCCGTGGAATTCTGCAATTGGTAATGCACTTTGGGAGCGACCGAAGCGCCCGAGTTACCACACTCCCCCACAGGATCGCCCTGTTTGACCATATCGTCATGCTTCAACTTAACGCTGTTTTGCTTGAGATTCGTCAGCAGCGAGTATTCGTTGTCGCTGTGCGCGATCAGAATCATGTTTCCATTCGGAGTATCCTGAGTGGGCTTTCCGGGCGCGTTGTCGCCGATGTCCTTTACCACTCGAACCACCCTACCGTCGGCCGGAGCCAACACCGGCTGGCCAAAGCAGTAGAACTGTTCGTTCTTGGTCGCGTCGCCCTCAAAAAGACTCCCATCCTTCAGCAGAACAAAATCCATGGCAAACTGTTGGTCGTCGGTCATCTGATACTCGTTGTTAAAGACGCCGTGTCCACCTTGGTACACGAGCCACTGGCCGGAGAAGGGTAGCTTCAACTTGGTGGTGTCCTTGTAGCCAGCATTGTGGCCCTCGGGAGGCGAAGGAAGCGGTCTGATCGTGAAACCGGTTTCACCATTCTCGCTGATCATGATAAGGGTCTCGAACTGGACCTTGGCATTCGAGAATTCCGACAACCGCGAGTAAATCGTAGCTCGTTTCAACATGTGCGGGAGCATGGCCTCCGCCTCCACCTTAGTCTCAGCGCCCAGTCTTTTTTTCCATTCAGCGAGCGTGGCCACAAATTTCCGCTCCTCGTCGGCATGCTTTCTGGTTTCCGCCGGATACGTAGCCCAAATCGCGCTCCCCTGGCCGGCTTTGAACATTTCAAAAAGCTTCCTGGCACGCTCCTCGGCCGCCTGGCTCATCATCGGGTAAGCGGCATAACTGCTGGCGGCCTTGGCCGTAGCGGGCGCCGCCTGTGGCTTCGATGCCGGTGACGAAGATTGGGCGTAGATCATAGTGGAAAACAGCATTACCGCTACGATGGAATGCGGACGAAATGTCATCATGACTCTCCCTGGTGAAACTCTGACAGTGAATAATGCTTGAAGCGACGCTTGGTGACAATAGAGACGTGGATTGTTCCGCTCCCGGTTGATTGCAACTTAAGGCACCGCCAATTCTATCGCAAGTGGCCTGTGCCTCTGGACAATCCCACTCGCTAGCCGCGGACTTATGGTCCGAACTGGATGAGTTCGCCAGGATCTCCACCAGCTATTTTCCTGTCCAGCGCGGATTGCGCTTCTCCAGAAACGAGCTTACACCCTCCCGGAAATCGGCTGTCCTGCGGATACGCGCGTTCTCCTCCACCGCGGCGGCGATCTCCCGGTCGAGACTCTCCGCCGCGTAGCCCTTGAGCAGGCGCTTGGTCGCCAGCAGCGAGGCGGGACTGTTGCTCAGCAGGGTGGTTGCCAGGTCGCGGGCGCGTCCCAGAAGCTTCTCGGGTGCAACCATCTCGTTGACCAGCCCCATGCGCAAGGCTTCTTCGGCGCTAATGATTCGGCCGCTGAGCAACAGGTCGCGCGCATGTCTCTCGCCGACCTGGCGCAGCAGGAAGGCCGAAACAATCGCCGGCACGAAGCCAATCCGGACCTCGGTATAGCCGAACTTGGCTTCGGAAGAAGCCAGGGTGAAATCGCAGAGGGTCGCCAATCCGCAGCCGCCAGCCACCGCGGCGCCGTTCACGGCGGCGATGGTGACCTTGGGGAACTCATACAAAGTGCGAAACAGGCGTGCCATGGTGGCGGAGTCGGCCCGGCTTTCTTCTTCGGTGCGGCCGGTGATGGAGCGCAAATTGTCCAGGTCCATGCCCGAGCAGAATGCCTTGCCCGCACCCGTCAGGATGACGATTTGCGCAGCCGATTGCTCGATCTCGCCCAGGGCGCGCAACAGCTCGCCAATGAGTTCGTAGCTGATGGCGTTGCGCTTATCCGGCCGGTTCAGGGTGACGGTCGCAACACGGCCATCGGAGTCGAGAGTGAGAGTCGTGTAGGAGTTAGGTTGTTTCGGCATGAGCAAGATCGTACGTGATGGCTTGCCGCCCGTTCCTTTCCACGCTGCATTATGCGTAGTTCAACTGGCAACTGGCAACTGACCACTGTTCTTCTACATCTTGGGCCCGCTGAACTTGCTTGCGATCTCCACCGCCCGGCGGAGCGGTTCCGTAATCGGCTTCTTCAGCGGCAAGTCGGCGCCTCGGCCCTTCAATGCTTCCAGCAATTTCTCGGTTGGGATATTACCCACCAGCACGTCCTGCGCAAAGGGGCAGCCGCCCATGCCGCCGATGGCAGAGTCGAATCGCCGGCAACCGGCATCATAAGCGGCCAGAACCTTTGCCGCCGCATCGTCCGGACGGCTGTGCAGATGCACGCCAATCTCGACACCGTCGAATTTCTCCAGCACCGGGCCCAGCAAGTCGGCGATCTGCTGCGGCGTCGCCAATCCCACCGTATCGGCCAGCGAGATAGCTTGCAAATTCATATCGGCGAGCAGGCTGACTCCCTCGATCAACTCATCGGCGTTCCACAAATCGCCATACGGATTGCCGAACGCCATCGAGATGTAGGCTATCGTATCGAGCCCACTGTCGTCGGCTTTCTCCTTCACTTTTTCCAGGATGTCGAGGTTTTCCTCCAGCGTCTGGTTCTGGTTGTTCTTCAGGAACGTCGGCGAAAGCGAATAGGGGAAGCCCAGGGTGCGCACCGCATCGGTGGCGATGGCGCGCTCGGCCCCGCGCTCGTTCACCACAATGGCGATGATCTCGACGTCATCCGGCGGATCGAGCTCGCTCATCACCGTCTCCGAGTCGGCCATCTGTGGAATGGCCTTGGGAGAGACGAACGACACTGCATCAATGTGCTTGAATCCCGCCGCAATCAAGGCTTTCAGGTACTCGACCTTGACAGAGGTGGGGATCTGCCCAGGTAGCCCTTGCCATGCGTCGCGGGGGCATTCGATGAGTTTGAGAGAACCAGCCATTGTGAATTCGACTGCGCCTCTGTCGGACGTACCCTGCCAAGTCCAACGCAAACACGACGATGAGAGCGATGAAGGTCAGAATCGTTGCATAGAATAGTGCCATGGCAATCCCGGAAGGCTCTGGGACAGAGTGAAAACCGGTGATTTGGTCGCGGCGTTCATGCCCAAGCAACTCCTACCGTCCCTTAAGAACGGTCGTCACTGCACATATCGTGAAGCCGGCAAGAAAACTCCAACTCTTCCTAAACGCTTTGCCAAACATGATTCGTGCCGCCGCTTCGGGCCGACCGCAGATCCCTCGACTCCGCTGCACTCCGCTCGGAATGACAATTCCAGGCTGACAACTAAACCACTGACAACTGGCAACTGACTACTGGCAACTGCCTACGTCTGCAGCACTCCCACGCTAAACTTCGGCACTTCGGGATTCAGCGATGCGGCCTCCAACGCAGTGATGATCGCCTCGCGCGTTTCCGCCGGATCGATGATCTTGTCAATCCACAGCCGCGCCGCGCCGTAACGCGGATCGGTTTGCTCGTCGTAGGTCGCCTTGACTTCGTCGAACAGCTTCTTCTTATCTTCCTCGCTCAACTTCTTGCCGCCGCGCTCCAATTGCTTGATCTTGATCTCCACCAGCGTTCCCGCCGCCGAGGCGCCCGCCATCACCGCGTATCTTGCCGTCGGCCAGGCGAACAGAAAGCGCGGATCGTAAGCTTTGCCGCACATGGCGTAATGCCCGGCGCCGAACGAGCCGCCTACTATCACCGCGATCTTCGGCACCACCGAGTTCGACACCGCATTCACCATCTTCGCTCCGGCCTTGATGATGCCGCTCCACTCGGCGTCGCGTCCCACCATGAAGCCATTCACATCGTGCAGGAAGAGCAGGGGCACCAGGTTCTGATTGCAATCCATAATGAAGCGCGCCGCCTTTTCCGCCGATTCGGTGTAGATGACGCCGCCAAACTCGGTGCGCTTATTGCCGGCATGGTCTACCTGCTGCACGTGTGTCTTCTGATTGGCGACAATCCCCACAGCGAAGCCGCCAATGCGCGCATAGCCGCACAAGACCGTCTCGCCGTACTCGGCCTTGTACTCGGTAAACTGGCTGCCGTCCACGATGCGCGCGATGATCTCCTTCATGTCGTACTGGCGCGCGGGATCGCCATCGAAGATACCGTAAATTTCCTCCGCGGCGAACCGTGGCGCTTCCGGCTGCTTGCGGTCGAAGACGCCCAACTGACGGTTACCCATTTTGTCCACCAGCAGGCGAATGCGCGCCAGGCACGACTCATCGTCAGGCTCGCGGAAGTCCACGATGCCGCTGATTTGCGAGTGCATCTTCGCGCCGCCAAGCTCCTCGGCCGAGTATTTCGCGCCGATGGCGGCCTGCACCAGCGCCGGTCCGGCGAGAAACAGGCCGCTGCCTTCGGTCATCAGAATGTGATCGCACATCAGCGGCAGATAGGCGCCGCCCGCCACGCACATGCCCATGATGGCGGCGATCTGCGGAATGCCCATCGCCGACATCACCGCGTTGTTGCGGAAGACGCGGCCAAAATCGTCCGTATCGGGGAAGACGTCTTCCTGCAAGGGCAGAAATACCCCGGCTGAATCCACCAGATAAATCGTGGGAATGTGGTTCTCGATGGCGATGTTCTGGGCGCGAATCACCTTCTTGGCCGTGATGGGAAAGAACGCCCCAGCCTTCACGGTGGCGTCATTCACAATCAGCATGACCAGCCGCCCTTGCACCCGCGCCAAGCCGGTCACCACACCGGCGCAGGGCGCGCCGCCCCACTCTTCGTACATTCCCCATGCCGCGAAGCCGCCGATCTCGAAGAGCTCGGTGCCGGGATCAATCAGCAGAGCAATGCGTTCGCGCGCCGTCAGACGCCCTTTCTTGTGTTGCGACTCGATCGCCTTATCTCCGCCACCCTGGGCGATGATCTGCTCTTCATTGCGAACGTTGGCGACCATTTCGGCCATGGCTTTCAGGTTGTGTTCGAAGCGCCACGAGTCGCTTTTCACCTTGGTTTCGAACGCGGAGGGCGATGCGGAATGATGGCTATGGTCGGTCATGATGAGTGAGGGGCAAACTATCTACGATAAAGCAGGGAGCGACGGCACGCAATGCAGGCTGGTTCTTTGCTGGAAATCCGCTTGGCTACGGGGCTGGCTGCAACGCCGCTGCTAGCGGGTCCTCGACAATGGCGTCCACCAGTCCGAGCTGCAAGGCTTGCGGCGCGTGCAGCTTTTCCGCTGCCAGGAACATCTGCAAGGCGCGGGCTCGGCCGACGAGCCGAGGCAGGCGCTGCGTCCCTCCCCAGCCGGTGATCAAGCCGAGCGCAGCGCCGCGATGTCCAAACATCGCATGAGCGCTGGCGATGCGGCGATCGCAGGCGAGCGCCAGATCCAGTCCTCCGCCCATGCAGTAGCCCTGAATCACGGCGATGGTTGGAGCCGGGAAGCTGGCGATGGCAGTCATCAAGCGCTGACCCATCTGCGCGAAACGAAAGGCTTCCGCGCCGGTCAGCGCCGCAATCTCGTTGAGGTCGGCGCCTGCCGAGAAAAACCTGGCATTGCCGGCGATCACCAGGCGCGCGGGGGGCTGCGCCGCAAGCTCCTCGACAGCAGCGGTGAGGGCCAGTACTCGGGCGCGCGTCAGGCGGTTCATGCCATCGTCGGAGACGAGGCGCAGAACGACGGCGCTGCCACGCGGCTCGCGGGAGTACAGGGTTCCTTGGGAAGTGGGATGCACCGATAGCTAGGGTAGCAAACGCCCGATATCTGATCGGTATTGTCGCTGGCGTCTGCTCCGCAAGCCACCAAGCTGCGGCGGATTAGCCGAAAAAGCGTTAAGATGTCGTTCACCAGTCAAGGAGAGCGTGGCTAATGGCGCATCATGAGGGCCTGAATTCTTTCTCGCGTAGATCGTTTCTGCAGGTTTCTAGCGCTGCATCCGCGGCGGTGGCGTTGGGCATCGTGACCGAGCCCATGCTGGCTTACGCGCAGGAGTTGCCGTACGCGCCCGTCGGCGGGGTGCGGATCAACGCCAACGAAAACCCGCTTGGCCCTTGCGCAGCCGCCCGCAGTGCGATCGCGGCGATCATGCCGGAAGCCGGCCGTTATCGCTTCCGCTTGACCGAGGAATTCGTCGGCCTCTACGCGCAAAGCGTCGGCGTGAAAGCGGACCATGTCAGGATTTTTGCCGGCTCGAGCGAGCCGCTGCACTACACCGTCATGGCTTTCACCTCGCCTCGGGCCAGTTACGTGACCGCCGACCCCGGATATGAAGCCGGCATGTACGCCGCGAAGAGTTCGGGGGCGCGCGTGGTCAAGGTGCCACTCACGAAAACTCACGCGCACGATGTGAAGGCCATGATTGCCGCCGCGCCCGACGCGGGCGTGTTCTATGTCTGCTCGCCGAATAATCCAACCGGAACGCTGACCGGCCATTCCGATATCGAGTACCTGCTGCAGAACAAGCCCAAGGGTTCGATCGTGCTGGTGGACGAGGCCTACATTCACTTTTGCGATGCGCCTTCCGTCATTGACCTGGTCACGGCCGGCCACGACCTGATCGTGTTGCGCACCTTCTCGAAGCTCTATGGAATGGCGGGCTTGCGCTGCGGATTCGCCATCGGCCGGCCCGACCTCATGCAGAAGCTCGAGAATTACGGCGGCGGCAACCCCATGCCCGTGACCGCCGTCGCCGCAGCGTCGGCGAGCCTGAAAGAAACGCAACTGGTGGCCGAGCGCAAGCGCATCAACGCCGAAATCCGCGAGGAAACTTTTCAGTGGCTCGATCGCAACGGATACTCCTACATTCCGTCGGTATCCAATTGCTTCATGCTCGACACCAAGCGACCGGCGAAAGAAGTGATCGCCGCCATGGCGCGGCAGAACGTCTTCATTGGCCGCATCTGGCCGCTGATGCCAACCTATGCCCGTATCACAGTTGGAACGCGCGAGGAGATGAACCAGTTCCAAGTGGCGTTTCAGAAGGTGATGAAGGGAACGGTGATGGGAGGCCGGCGGCGAAAGGAAGAGCCAGCGCTGCGGCACATCGACGGGTTTGTGTTGCCGGCGTGAGGGTTTAGGCCCTAGCTCTTAGCCCAAGCCCGCTCTTTCTCTGTGTCTCTGTGGTGAATTACGTCCCCGCTGGGACGCCGCGCGACTTCACGTTGGCGCGAATGAACTCAATGATCGAATCCATCGGAGTGCCCGGCTGGAAGATGGCGGCCACCCCGCGCTTCTTCAACGTTTCGATATCCTGGTCGGGAATGATGCCGCCCACCAGCACCAGTACGTCGTCCATCTGATTTTGCTTCAGCAGGTCCATCACCCGCGGCACGATGGCATTGTGCGCGCCGGAGAGAATGCTGAGGCCGATGACGTCCACGTCTTCCTGCAGCGAGGCGTTGACAACCATCTCGGGAGTCTGGCGGAGTCCGGTGTAGATCACTTCCATGCCGGCATCGCGCAGGGCGCGGGCAATGACCTTGGCGCCGCGGTCGTGGCCGTCGAGGCCGGGCTTGGCAACCAGTACACGGATTTTGCGGTCAGGGGACATATGGCGCTCTTCGCCTTTCGCTATTCGCCTGTCATCCCAAGCGAGCCCGCCGTGGCGGGCGAGTCGAGGGATCTGCGGTTCGTTCTGGTTCCTCGCTCTCAGCCGAACAAAGAATCATAAACCCTGGACTGCGCTTTGGTAAGTGAGGCGCGTCACCGGACCAGGCGGGGGGCGCGTATTGCGCGGCATTAAGAGTCAAGGCGCACCGCCAGACTATCCACTTGGATAGGGCCTCTATCTTTTCAGATAGGGTTCTGCTTCGCCGATTTCTCCTCCACCGATGGTTGGGATTGAGCGCAATGTTTCGGCTTACGTCCCGTCAATCACTTAGCGCGCACTACCGGGTCTCGTTGCACCCATGCGGCGATTGGAGTTGAACGTGCTTACTACACGGGCAGCAAGACAACAACTTTCGTGGGTGGAGGCAATCGTGAAACTCTTCAGACTATTAACTCTCATGCTGTCAATTGGAGTTTTTTCCGCGTTTTCGATTCAGGCTCGGGCACAACAAGAAGTTGCCCCCGATCACTTCGAGCAAGCGCAAGCGGCGCAAGCAAACGGACAGGGCTCGAAGGCGCAAAGCGTCCGCAAGGCTGCAAACGTTGGTCATCGCGGCAATGTCCGCATGGCGAGTAAGCACTCCGGCAGGGCTAACCATCATCGGGCTCACGCGTCTGCGTAGTTGTGCGGGCGTGGCCTGCCTGAAAGCGGACGGCTGAGGGCTGATAGCTTGCTGGTCACGCGAACGCGGTTTCGGTGTAGGTTCCGTACACGTCACGCAGCGCTTCGCAAATCTCGCCCACCGTCGCGTACGCCTTCACCGCATCCACGATGAAGGGCATGGTGTTGGCCGGTGAGACCTGGCCGTTCTCGCCGGCCTTCGGTTCCTGCGCTGCGGCTTTCCGCAAGGCATCGAGGCAGCGGCGAACCTGGTCATTGGAGCGGCGGGCGCGCAACGCCCTCAGCTTCTTGCTTTGCGCCTGGGCGACCTCCTCGCCGATGTAGAGGATGTTGGGCGCCGGTTCTTCGACGACGAACTCGTTCGCGCCAACCGTAATCTTCTCTCTCGCCTCGGTGGCGCGCTGGAATTGGTAGCTGGCCTCGGCGATTTCCTTCTGCGGATAGCCCTTCTCAATTGCCACAACCATCCCGCCCATGGCATCCAGCTTTTCAAAGTATTCGAACGCGCCCTTCTCCATGTCGAGCGTGAGGCGTTCCAGGAAGTAGGAGCCGCCCAGGGGATCGACGGTCTGCGCGACCCCCGATTCGTACGCGATGATCTGTTGCGTGCGTAGCGCGATGCGCACCGCCTCTTCGGTGGGTAGCGCCAGCGCTTCGTCGTAGGAGTCGGTGTGCAGCGACTGGGTCCCGCCCAGCACCGCGGCCATCGCCTGAATGGCCACGCGCGCGATGTTGTTCATGGGCTGCTGCGCGGTCAGCGAAACGCCCGCGGTCTGCGAGTGGAATCGCATCAGCCAGGTGCGCTGGTTCTTGGCCGTGAAGCGGTCCTTCATTAGCCGATACCAGATCTTGCGGGCCGCGCGATACTTCGCAAGTTCCTCGAAGAAATCATTGTGCGCGTTGAAGAAAAAGCTGAGCCGCGGGCCGAACTCGTCCACGTCGAGCCCGCGACGGCGCGCCCATTCGACGTACTCGACGCCATCGTAGATGGTAAAGGCCAACTCCTGCAGCGCGGTCGAACCCGCTTCCCGAATGTGATAACCGCTGATCGAAATCGTGTTGAAGCGCGGCGTGAACTTGGAACCGAACTCGAAGGTGTCAATCACCAGCCGCATCGAAGGCGCTGGCGGATAGATGTATTCCTTCTGCGCGATGTATTCCTTCAGGATGTCATTCTGAATGGTGCCGGAAATCTTCTTCCAGTCGGCGCCCTGCTTCTCCGCGACCGCAAGATACATGGCCCACAGCACCGACGCCGGGGAATTGATGGTCATGGAGACCGTCGTCTTCTCCAGATCAATGCCGTTGAAGAGGATCTCCATGTCTTCCAGCGAATCGATGGCCACGCCGCACTTGCCGACCTCGCCTTCGCTGAAGGGATGATCGCTGTCATAGCCCATCAGCGTGGGCAAATCGAATGCCACGGAAAGGCCGCCGCCGCCGTGGGCCAGCAGATACTTGTAGCGTTCATTGGTCTCCTCCGGCGAAGCAAAGCCGGAGAACTGGCGCATGGTCCACATCCTGCCGCGGTATCCGGAAGCATGAATGCCGCGCGTGAACGGCGGCTGGCCGGGATAATTCAGGTAGTCTTCGTACTTCCAGTCGGCAGGAAGATCGGCGGGAGTGTAGAGCCGCCGAATCGGCAGGCCAGAGATGGTGGTGTAGCGCGCATGACCGTGCTCGTCGAGGTTGACGCCCGTGGGCGCGCCGATCGGCTTCTCCGGCCCCTTCTCCAGATTCGGAGCAAGTGTCTTCTCCGCCCATTGTTTCTCCGACTCGGAAGGATGGCGGCCATTCTCGAACAGATCGGTAACCGGCGATTCGGCCAGAACTTTCCCGTTAGGCTTGCGGCTATCAGACATGAGCGACCCCATTTGAAGGCGAACCTTACATGCTAGTAGATGCGGGGAAGCGGAGCAAGAAGCGATGTAGGGCGAGGGCTCGCCAGGACCCAAATACGAACGGCCCCGAACGCTCGGGGCCAACCTGACGGTGTTGAATACGTCTGCGAAACTAATAAAAGGCTAAGTCGTCACTTTGGCCCTGTCAATTTCACCCGCCGAGCGAACCTTCACCGCTCGGCGGGTGGACATGGTTAGTGTTGTGGTGGCTCCGGCGGCGGTGCCTGGTCCGGGGTTTGCGGCGGCGTACCCGGCGGCGGCGCGGGCGTCACTCCGGGAACCTGAATGGGCGTCAAGTTGGGTTGTGTCAGGTCATTGGTATTCGCCGGCACAACGCCGGGCACCTTGGGTGGATGTTTCACCTGGGCGGCTTCCGCGTCTGACATGTCAATACCGAGCTTGGCTAAAGTCTCGGCGGTGGATAAATCGAGCTGCACCTTTGACTTCTCATAATTGGTCGCGGCAGCCAGTACATTCGACTCTGCCTGGGTAAGATTCGAGGACGCCTGCAATACCAGCGTGCTGGTGGACGCGCCCATGCGCAGTTTCTTCTGCTCGGCATCCAGGCTCTGGGCGGCATAGTCGCGGGCCGCCAGTGCCGCTTGCAGTCCCACGTAGTTCTGTTGCATGGCGAATTGCGCCTGCCGCACTTGCAGCCGGATGGTGTTTTCGGTTTGCTGCAAACTCATCTGCGCCTGGCGATATTCCAACACCGAGCGCACCTGGTCGGCCTGAATCTGGCGGTTACGCAGCGGAATGTTGATGTTAATTCCTACTCCTTTGTCGGGAGCGCTGCTGTTAAACAGATTGCTGAACGCATCGTTGTAGCCGGTTGTGGGAAACGATCCTGGAGGCGGGCAGCCCCGACTCACATCGGTACACAGCGGATTCTGCGGTCCCGCCAACGAGGAGGCGCCATAGAAAGCGTACAAATCCACCGTCGGAAGCAACTGGTTGCGAATCGACTTGCGTGAGATTTCGTTGTTGGTGAGGGTGAGGCGCGCGGTGGTGATCTCGGGGCGTTGCTTCAAGGCTTCGTCGATCAGGTCTTCCACCGGCCGCACCTCGTACTGTTCCGATGTGCTCAGGGTGTCGGTGGGAATTACGGGCGCAACGGCGAGCATGGGGTCTGCCATGTTGCGGGTGATCGCATTCTTCATAAGCAGTTGTTGCAACTGAAGATTCACCTGCGCGGTAATCAGGTTTTGCTTGGCCGTGGCCACGGCACTCTGCGACTGCACCACAGTCAGCGGAGCCAGCGTGCCGGCGGCCACTTGTTTCTGATTGTCGGAAAGCGTCTTGTTGGTGAGGTCCAGGGCGCGCTGCTGTACGGTCACGTTGGCGTAAGCGTTTACCAGGTCCCAGTAAATGTTCTCGATCTGCGAAACCGTCTGGATGACCTGCAGCCGGAAGGTCACATCTTCGATTTCCCTGTTGTTTCTGGCAATGCGAATCCAGCGCAGGTTGGGATCGTAGCCGAATCCCGAGAGCAGGTGCTGGCGCAGTTCAAAGCGGAAGTTTGGGGTCAGGGTAGGATTCAAAGTATTGAAAAGCGAATTCGACGCTGCGCGGGTGTTATTGAACCCCACCGTCATCAGGGTCCCGGTGGAGAACCCCTGGGTGTAGAGAAAGTTGGCCGTTGTCGTGTTTTGGGTCAAAACATTGGTGCCCGTAAAGATGGTATTGGCCTCTGGCGTGGTGGCGTGCTCGATCGACAGGGTCCCCGAAATCACGGGATCATAACTATCGAGCGGGGGGCCTTCGCCGGTTGTGGAGGCTACAATGCCTCCCACGCCGGCACCGGCCCCGCCAACTCCGATGGTCGTGCCACCCGCGCCGCCGCCCGTGGTTCCCGTGGTGGAGGTTCCGGTGCCTCCAGCCGAGGTCGTACCGGTGGTGCCGCCGGGAGTGCCCTGCACCAGGCCGGCATTTACGCCCAGCGCAACCGCCCCCGAACTCGTCCGCAGAATATCGGTGTCGGCAATGGTCAGGTTGTAGCGCTGAATGCCGATGTCAAGGTTGTTCTCCAGCGCCATTGCGACTGCATCATTCAGCGACAAGTACATGTTGCCGTCTTTCATCAACTGATCGATGCGGGCGGAATTGGTCACGTTCAGCGGAGCAACATCGCGCACCGTATAAACCACGAACGGATTGGGAAATTGCCGCTTGCCCCGGGTGTAGTCCTGATCGGAATAAACATGAGCATTGTGCTGCGGCGCCGGCGCCTGAGGCAGCGGAGTCAGCGGCGGGTTGTTGGGCGCGGTTTGCGGCGATGCGTTCTGGGCAAAACTCGCAGTGACAAATATCCCCAGCAGAAATGCAGATACCAGGATTGAGCTGACCGGCCTGACGGACTTAGAACCAGACATTCTTTCGTCTCCCAAGAAATGCGTTAGAGTACTTTGGGTTTCGCGTCTTTCACCTGCTTCCTGCCGCCTCATCTCTGATGCGGCAGAATTGCAAGGAAGCGATCTCAGATGACGCCGCAGAGGCGGGGAAACCGTTACCAACCTCGCAAGCAGCAGGAAATGTCATAGTATAGCTGACACACTGCCGCCGCTTGCGGAAGGTATGTGCACAAGATTGAAATTCAGACTGAAAGGAACGCTTCGATGAAACGCCTCTTTGCAAGTTTTGCGATTCTGGCTTTGCTTGCTCTTCCTGGTTTTGCGCAGCAACCGGCCGCTGCCCCGCCGCAGCCCTCCACCCATCACGCCGTCAAGACTCCGCCACCGCCCTCCGCCGATGCCATCTGGGCTGACCTCATGGAAGGCAATAAGCGGTTCATGGCCGGCAAGCCCAAGGCCCGCCAGTTGGTCAGTCTGCGCGCAAGCCTCGCCAGCAGTCAGCATCCCAATGTAATCGTGTTGGCGTGCTCCGACAGTCGCGTGGCGCCGGAGTTGGTCTTTGACAAGAGCCTTGGCGAACTGTTCGTAGTGCGCTCAGCCGGAAATATCGCTGACGCCATCGGAGTGGGCAGCATCGAGTATGCGGTGGAACATCTGGGCAGCAGCGTGCTCGTTGTTATGGGCCACACCAAATGTGGGGCCGTGACCGCGGCGTGCTCGGGTGAAAAGATGCCGTCCGCGAGCCTGCAAACCATCGTGGACAAGATCAATCCCGCGGTTGCTATCGCAGCCAAATCCGCGAAAGGCAATGAGCTGATCGAAGACGCGATCGTGCAGAACGTCCATCGCAGCGCCCAGGACGTGCTCGCCAGCAGCGAGATCCTGCAGCATTTTGTGGCAGACGGGAAACTCAAAGTGATTGAGGCGGAATATCAGTTGGATAGCGGAGCCGTGGTCCGGCTGGACAAGGCGCAGCGCTGATTTCAGAACGAACTGTGGCGCTGGCTCCATCGTGGAAGAGTGGCTTTATGGCAGTGAAGTCCAAGATTGCGGCGTCGCTCGCAGCTTTACACTGCTTAAGAGAACGCCGCACGCAGGACACCCGGTTTGCTTGCCCGGAATGATGTGAGCCGCAATCTCAAAATCACGCTGGCCTATGACGGATCGGAGTTTCACGGATGGCAAGTCCAACCGGGACTGCGAACTGTGCAGGGCACACTGGCGGAGTGCCTTCAGCGGCTGACCGGCGAGGAGGTATTGCCGCAAGGCTCGGGGCGCACCGATGCGGGTGTCCATGCACTGGCGCAAGTCGCGTCGGTGAAGCTTGAGAGTCCGATTCCAGAGCGAAACCTGGTCATCGCGTTGAACGATGTGCTTCCCCCTGCGGTGCGGGTATCGCTGGTGGAAGTGGTTGCCGACGACTTCCACGCGCGACACTCCGCCAGGGCGAAAACCTACCGCTATCGCATTTATCGCAAGGACATATGCCCGCCATTCCTGGCGAGATACGTTTTTCATGATCCCTATCCCATGAACGAGGAAGCGCTCATTCGCGCGTCGGAGCTTGTCGTCGGCCAACACGACTTCACTTCGTTTGCGGCTTCCGACCCGGAGCGCAGTGCACGCATGGCGGAAGGCGGGGAAGCAGAGGCTTCGCATTCTGGGCTCACCACGAACGTACGGACGATCCACTCTTCGCAGTGGATGAGAACCGACGAGGAGCTGGTTTACACTGTGCGCGGAGACGGATTCCTGCACCACATGGTGCGGAATCTCGTCGGCACTTTCTTGCAGGTCGGAAAAGGCGCATTGAAGATCGAGGATGTGCCGGCGATCCTTGACGCCCGCAATCGCAGCGCGGCTGGGCCTACTGCCGCCGCTTGCGGACTGTATCTGGTGAGCGTTGAATATTGAGCAAGATGCCAACCGAAACCAAAGTTGCCGTCGGAAACAGCACCATCGTCAGCACCAATCCCGCGACTGGAGAAGTGCTGGCTGAGTTGGCGTGCGTCACTCCGAGCGATGTACAGGGCGCCGTCCTGCGCGCAAAGCAAGCCCAGCCTGCATGGGAGGCCACTCCGCTGCGGAAGCGAGTTGCGCTGCTGCGGCGGTTCCAGCGCCTGCTCAGCGAGCAGCGCGATCAGGTTGCCGACCTGATTTGCCGTGAAGCTGGTAAGCCGGCCGTCGAAGCACTTACCACCGAAGTTCTGGTCATCCTGGATGCAGCCGAGTTCTGCATTCGCAACGCGCCTAACTTCTTGCGCGAAGAACCGCTGCCACACGCAAATCTGGCCATGAAGACCAAGCGCGGCAAGTTGCTGCGCGAGCCCTTTGGCGTAATCGTCATTATCTCTCCATGGAACTATCCATTCTCGATAGCAGCTACGGAAACGCTCGGCGCATTAGTGACGGGTAACGCGGTCATCCTGAAGCCGTCGGAATTCACGCCGTTGATCGCGCTGGAGTTGCAGCGGCTGCTTCTTGCAGCAGGCTTGGGCCCCAATCTCATGCAGGTGGTTATCGGAGAAGGGCCCGCCGGAGCGGCGTTGATCGATGCGCCCATCGACAAGCTCATCTTCACCGGCAGCGTTGCGACGGGCAAACGCGTGGCTGAAGCCGCTGCGCGAAAGCTGTTGCCGGTCGTGCTGGAGCTGGGCGGCAAAGATCCCATGATCGTGCTCGACGATGCCGACTTGGAGATCGCCTCCAGCGGGGCTTTGTGGGGCGCGTTCATGAACGCCGGCCAGACCTGCCTTTCGGTCGAACGCTGTTACGTTCATCGCAGCGTCTATGAAAAGTTCCTCGAAGCCTGCAGTAACAAGATCACTAAGCTGCGTGTGGGCAACGGAATTGGGTCCGAGGTTGAAGTAGGGCCTCTCATTCACGAGCGCCAATTGCGGATTGTGGACGAGCATGTCAGAGACGCTGTACTGCATGGCGCGCGCTTGCTCCAGGGCGGAAAGCGCCTGACTGAACTCGGGCCAAACTTCTACGCGCCGACTCTGCTCGCCGACGTGACGCCGGATATGCTTATCCTCCGGGAGGAAACCTTCGGCCCGGTCCTGCCAGTGGCGCCCTTCGACACCGACGAGGAGGCCGTTCGCCTGGCCAATGACAGTGACTTTGGGCTGGCCGCCAGTGTCTGGACCACAAACCGCCGTCGCGGCGAGGCGATGGCCAAGCAGATCAAAGCTGGCACGGTGATGATCAACGACGTGATCTCGTGTTTTGGGATCGCGGAGGCGCCGCACGGAGGTTTCAAACTCAGCGGTATCGGCCGCACTCACGGCAAGATGGGCCTGGCAGAGATGGTCCAGGTGAAGTACGTGGACACGGACCTGCTTCCGGGTATGCCGAAGGTCTGGTGGTTCGGTTACGATCAGAAGCTCAAACAGCAAATGGATGGCTTCATCGATCTGCTGTTTGCCAGAAGCTGGGGGAAAAAGCTGAGCGGCGCCCTGCGCTCGGCGGGGCTGCTGCGGCGTGGCAATCGTATTTAGAAGGCATCTAGCCATCTCAAAGCGTAAAAAGATATGAAGCGAATCTTAGTAATGCTCGTAATGGTGATTCCGGTGTTTGGTGCGCAACCAAAGTGCAAGGGGAACCCAAAGGTCATTGGCGCTTGCTACTCGGTTCATGGGAGGCTTACGCGAGGCGCTGATACAATGGGTCTATGGCTGTGGCCCGTGGGAACAAAGCGAATGCTAGGTGTTACCTCGGGGCCGACACTTGATGACGCAGACACTCCCATCTGGCCGTCAAACCTAAAATTCAACTCCGGCAACGAAGCCATCTATGGCGACTTCGAGGTATGCCCATTCACGCCAGAACGGAAAGGCGCGATGCGGATGGTCTGTATCGAATCCGCTTCTAATCTTGTCGTGAAGCGCTAATTTTTGGGCGCAAGAATCGGTTTGTCAGGGGCATAATTCCGCACTTTTGTATCGGGGCAACGGCTTCAGCCGTGCCGCAGTGGCTCAACAACGACTTGGGCTTCAGTCCCTGAGGGATTCTGTTTTTCAAGGAGAACCTATTGGACGGCACTACCGTGTACGTCTTAATCGTTGTGTTTGCCGCCACGCTGATTCGCTCGGTCTTCGGATTTGGCGAAGCCCTCATCGCTGTTCCGCTGCTCGCCCTGCGCATTCCGGTTCACGTGGCTGCGCCGCTCGCCGTTCTGGTGTCCATCACCGTTGCGGCTGTGATCGTCGCGCAGGACTGGCGGAAGATCCATTTGCGCAGCACGGGATGGCTGGTGCTTCCGACGCTTTTCGGCATCCCGCTGGGCCTCCTGCTGCTCACCAGCGGCAACCATCGCCTGGTCAAAGCGGCCCTGGCACTGGTCATCATGGCGTTCTCGGCGTATTCGCTGATCGGCCGAAAGCCTCCGGAGTTGCATAGCGACAGCCGGTTGTGGCTTCTCATCTTCGGATTCTGCGCCGGCGTGCTCGGAGGGGCTTACGGGATGAACGGGCCGCCGCTGGCGATTTACGGAGCGATGCGCCGCTGGTCCGCTCAGCATTTCCGCGCGACCCTGCAGGGATACTTTCTTCCCGCCAGCATAATTGGCATGGCAGGTTATTGGCTGGCTGGTCTCTGGGTTCCCGCCGTAACCCGTTATTACCTGATGTCGCTACCGCTCACCTTGGCGGCGATACTGCTCGGGAGAACGATCAATCGTCGTCTCCACGGTTACGCCTTTCTCAAGTACGTTCACGTCGGCCTGGTTTTGATTGGAGCCGTGTTGCTGTTTCAGGCGGTCCGCAGTTAGTCGCCTGCACAAACATGGCGTCATGTTGCACTCGGGATTGAGATATTCCTCCTAACCAGCGATACTGCCTTCATGCCCGAGATGACCGCGACTGACCCTCCACAACTTCCCAAGCACAAGCTCAAGTACAAGAAGCAATTTCAGCGCGCCTGCAACGAGCCCAATGAGAAAGGGAAGCTCTGCGGCGGGCATCTGAAGCGCTGGTTCTACCTGGCGGACGTGCTGGAGCAAGCCTGCGGCGACGTTCGGCAAGCCTTTGGCGATCAAATGGAGATTTATCGCTGCGAGCATTGCAAGACCCTGTACCTGCCGGGTCCGGAGGAGCCGCGCGGCCGCAATGTCGCCGGTGTGGGGAGCCAGTCCATCTTCGGATTAACGCTTACCGCCAAGCCGGGTGAGGAAAAAGAGAAGCAGTAGCTTTAGTGATCTCGTCCCCGCTCGGGCGTCCACTCCTCCCTGTCGAACTGCACCTTCACCGTCTTGATCTCGTACGGGTTCGTCGGGACGGTCACCGCATTGCCTGTCGAATCCAACTGGAGCGGGACCGGCGCAACCTCCATCAAGTTCGTCTCCCAAGCCTGCGTCGCCGTCGTCGGAAGCCGGAGAACGACGTCGCCCTTCTTCCCGGCCCACTCATAGAAGCGGACGATGAGCGCATCATCGTCGGCAGCTTTCTTGATTGCCGTGATGATCACGTTGTCCTGTGCCGTCGCGAAGAAAGACTTCTCTGGCGGCATCATGCCGGGATGCTGCGTGGTCGTCTGCGGCATCAGCGGATAATTCAGTTCGTAGCCCTGGCGCACCGTCATCGCCTCTCGCCAGGTGCCGCCATGCGGATAGAGCGAGTAAGTGAACTCGTGCTGTCCCTGGTCAGTCTCGGGATCGGGCCAGGTTGGCGAACGCAGCAGCGACAGGCGCAACACATTGTCTCTGGCGTCGTATCCGTACTTGCTGTCGTTCAACAGGCTAAAGCCATGGCTGGGGTCAGAGATATCGGCCCAGCGCAGCGCCGGAACTTCAAACTGCGCCCGTTCGGCCGGCGTTTTGCGCGTGGTGGGCCGCTCGACGCTGCCGTAGGGAATCTCGAAGGTCGCCTTGCCACTGTGCGCGCTGACGGGAAACGCGACCTTCAGCAGGATGTGCTGCTCGTGCCAGTCGGCCTGCATGTGGACGTCAACTCTGGGCACCCCGGGATACATGGTGATGTCCTGCACGAAGCTCGATTTCTGGAAGTGGTGCTTGACGCGAATCACAGCGCGCAGCGGCGTGTCTTCCACCAGCTTAACTTCGTCTGCCTGCATCAGGTCCCAATGCTGTTTGACGAAGTCAGCGTCGATGTTCCATGCATCCCAGCGCTTGGGCTTGTCCACGAAGGCCTGGAGCAGGTTGCCGCAAGGCAGCCCATCGGGCGATGCCGCAGGTGAACCTTCGCTCTGAACCGGTAGCGCGAGAGCTTCGGTGTTGCTGCGCTTGTCGAAGAGGCTGGTGATGCAGCCGGTCTTGGGATCGACCTTGAGGCGAATGAATTCGTTCTCCAAGGAGTCGGCGGTGGCTGTAACTGGTTCGAATCGATGCCCAGTCAGATCGGTGCCCGGCATTGGCGCCACGAGCATGGTGATAGGCTCGCCCCGTTTGCCGGGATTGAGTGCGATTAAGCGGTAACCCGTCGCTGGCACATCCCTGGCAAGCAGCCGAACGCGAACTCTTCCTGTCTTCGGATCGTTGCTGACAATTTCAAAAGCGACGGGAGCGCCTCGCGTCATATCGAAGGCTGCAAGCGCCTCCACAGGCTCTGGGAACTGCGCCTCGAACTCCACCTCCCCCGTCCGCTTCCAGGACAGCGGGTTGAACACCAGTACGCTCACGCCATTGGACCTCACCCGCGAGGCGATGCCAGCCAATCCCGCAGCAATCACGTCCCGATCGATGCGCGAAGCCACGGCATAGCGGCGGGCCGCGTCGACATAATTGATGGCGATGGCCGAGCCCGGCAGAATGTCGTGGAACTGGTTGAATAGGATGTCCTTCCAAGCGGTGTCGAGATTCTGCTGCTGGTATGTAGCGCCAAACAGGGACTCGATTGAGGCCACCTTCTCTGCGTTGAGCACCAGCTCTTCGTTCTGGCGGTTGCCCCGCTTCTCCTCTGATTGCGTGGTCTGCACCCCGCGGTGATATTGGAAATAGAGCTCGCCGTCCCACGTCGGAATGTTGAGCTCGCTCTTGTTCTTCTCCAGGTCGGCAAAGTACTCCGCCGCAGTGGAGAAGTTGACTTGCGGATAGACGAGGTCGCCCTTCTGCCAACGCAGCGTGGTGTCAAGGTCCTGGCGCGTTGGGCCGCCGCCGTGATCGCCCACTCCGTAGAGATACATCATGTCGAGCGCACCGGCGGGCGCGGAGTTGGTGCCCCCGTTGTACTTCCACATCATCGGACCGTAAGTTGCCGAGTCGCGCGCCATCTTCTGCGGATCGATCTGGTTGGCGTAGTCGCTGGGGAAGTAGGTCAGCAGCCGGCTGCCGTCGGGCGCCTGCCACCAGAACAGGCGATAGGGAAACTTGGTGAACTCCGACGCCCACAGCAGCTTCTGGGTAACGAAGTAGTCGATGCCCGAGCGCTTGTAAATCTGCGGCAGTTGCCAGTTATAGCCGAACGAGTCCGGGTTCCAGCCGATGTTGATGTCCTTGCCGAACTTCTGCTGGAAGTAGCGCTTGCCGTAGAGGACCTGGCGCACCAGCGACTCGCCGTCGGGCATGTTGAGGTCGGGCTCGACCCACATGCCGCCGATGACCTCCCAGCGGCCTTCTTTCACCCGCTGCTGGATTTCCTGGAACATGGCGGGATACTTTTCTTCGATCCATTCGTAAGCTTGCGCGGCGCTGGCGGTGAACTTGAAGTCGGGATACTCGCGCATCAGTTGCAGCGCGGTGCCGAAGGTGTTGCGGACGACCTCGACCGTCTCCGTCCACGGCCACAACCATGCCATGTCGATGTGGCTGTTGCCGACGGCTGCAATGCTGAACTGCTTCATGTACGGCCGCAGCAGGTCGAGCTTAGCCTGGGCATCGCGCAACGAAGTGTCGAACGCCTGCTGGTCGCCTTGGTCGAGTGCAGCGACATTGATGGCCTTAACGGCCGAGTTCAGTCGCTGCTGGCGCTCGTTCTTGCCGTCGGGATACGCAGCGATGACCGGCTCGGCCGAGAGAATTTGCAGCCGCATCAGCGCGGGATCAGGACGGTCCGGGGGAGGCTGAATCTGAAGCTCGGCGTGCTCGATGCGGGTGGAGTCGCCGCCACAGCAACCACCGCCGCCAGAGTCGAGGACGCGGACCGCCAGCACAAGCTTCTGGCCCGGCTGGGCATTCTCGATCAAGCTGATCGGCACCTGCCCGTCTTCGTCGGTGCGCGCCACCATGTTGCCGTTGGAGAAGACGCTGATCTGGATGGCATCGTCGCTGCTGACGTGCAGATCGAGAGAAATGTGCGCTCCTTGCAACCTGTAGCCGTTCAACTGCGCCGGGACCGCGAAGGTCAGTCGCAGCCAGCGAGAGCCCTTCCAGTCTTCTTTCGGCTTCACCTGCTGCCAGTCAGAAGTATTGATTGCCGGATCTTCTCCGTGCGGCAGGTCGGCGGCGTGCGCTTGCCAGGCCGGCAAGGGAACGACGGTGATGGATTGCAGGCGGTCGAGGACGGGCTTGTAAGGGTCGGAAGGGGCGGAGGGTGATTGGGCGAATGCGGAAGCGGCGAACAGAACAGAGAGAAGAAAAGCGGATGTGCGGTTCATGGGAAATTATGCCCTCTTTTGGAGCCTACTCCAGATCTGACTGCCGCCCGTAGGGCGACAAAGATACCCAGGATATAGGTGCTCAAGATGCTGGAAGCGGAGCACGTCGAATACAAAGAGCATACTAAGGCTTCTTAGGGTGGGTTACATTAACTACCAACAGTTGCGGCTTCGTCCTGTCATAAGGAACGCAGTTTTTGCACGCATAATAACAAGAAATAGTAAATGCGTTCGTCTTAGGAAATAGGGGAATAGAAATCTGAAATCTCACCGGACTAAGCAGGACGTTTGGAAAAACTCGATCAAACCTCCGTTCTCTGTCTTTAGGTTTGTTCTTATCGGGCGAAGCAAACCCTTCCGGCTCCTTAGCCCAATTACAAGTATCGCAGACACGAAACCAAAGTGCTCCCTCATCTGCGGCCACATCCCCTACTGCAGTTGCGGTTATGGGTACAACAACGGTAAATCCATCCTCGGATGGAATAGATATTTTAGGTTCTGCGCTCATTGTGCCCGAGTCCTCATCATAAAATCCAAACTTAATTTCTGCTTTTTAGGCTCGGGCATGATCTGTTGAATTACCTGTGGCTGCGTGACTGCCTTCGCAATTGGCGGTTCGGCAAATGTCCAATGCTCGCCCAATTGACGCAAGCGATCGTTCATCCAGGCAGCGGGTGGGTATTCGGTCCCGGCCAGCATGGCGGGCGATATGTCGGAATGGTGAAGAATGTAGTCATTTCTCAGTGCATTTTCGATTCGTCTTCTTCTTTCCAACTCAGGCACCGTTCGGTCTGCCAGAACCGCTTGGAGAATCTCGACGTTTTGGCTTGAAACCGAATCCAGTTTGGCGCCGCTAGCTCTCTCTTTTTGTTCCTGCTCCTCTCGACCAACTTCATTCAACACGATTACAGCAATACCAAAGGAAAGCAGCACGCACGCGACTATCCTGCGGAGAGCCTTGCTGGCCTCGATCTTGCGGCTGACCTCAGGCATTAGATATGACAATCCTGCCAAAGGACAACAGAACAAAAGAAATATCTGGGGTAATATTTCGCAGTACATGCAGGAAATGTGAGAAACCCTGGTGATGGGTAAGAAGGCGCGAAGGGAGTCTGGATAATAGGCTGTAATATTGGCGAATCAGTGGACGCCGATACAAAACTGCAATCACGATAACGAGCCCTATAATCGTAGCTCGGACCACGTTCGACTTGTAAAGGGCACGAATGATTGGCGGCTGTATCGCCATAACTCAGATTGTCCTCGGTATCCCCTATTTGAGTAAAGGGATTACTTTGACTTACGTCCTGGGCTAGGATTGTACCGCCCTGCGGGCTAGCGCACCGGCTCTTCCGACATTAGCGCCGTTGACCACTGACTACTGGCTACTGACAACTGACAACTGACAACTGACAACTAGTATTCAATCCCCAGCTTGTGCTGCATTTGCTCCAGCGTGACGCCTTTGGTTTCGGGAAACGTGAACAGGACGACGAAGAACATCAGGGCCATCATGGCGGCAAAGAACACAAACGGATATCCGCCGCCGAAGCGGACCGCGAAATAGGGAAAGACCAGCGAGATAAGGAAGTTCATGATCCAGTGGGTCGAGCTGCCCAGGCTCTGTCCCTTCGAGCGCACGCGATTGGGAAACACTTCGCTGAGATATACCCAGATGACCGCGCCCTGTGAGATCGCAAAAAATGCGATATAGGCGACGAGAAACCAAACCAGCAGACCCTGGTGCTGATGGCTGAAGAATATGACGGCCACGCCGCTCAGGCAGAGTGTCATGCCGACTGCGCCAATCAGGAGCAGCGTCTTGCGGCCGAGCTTGTCGATGAGCGACATGCCCACCAGCGTCGCCAGCAGGTTCATCGCGCCTACCGCGACCGCCTGCAGATCGCCTGAGACCTTGTTGAAACCTGCCATGGCGAAAATGTAATTCAGGTAATACAGGATGGCATTGATTCCGGCCAGCTGGTTGAAGGCTGCGACGGTGAAGGCGAGATAGATCGGGAGCCAATACTTGCGCTGGAAGAGCGGCTCGGAGTGGGGCGCGTCCTCCACGTGCACGGAGGCGACGATCTCGGCCAGTTCGCCCTGAGGATCATCCGACCCCAGCCTTTCCAGCACCTGGCGCGCCTCGGGCACGCGATATTGGGTAACCAGCCAGCGCGCGCTGCGCGGAATGCCGAACAGCATGATCAGGAACAGGATGGCGGGAGCGGCAGCGACACCAAGCTGCCAGCGCCATTCGTTCATGCCAAAGCCGGCCAGCCCGATCAAATAGTTGCTGAGATAAGCAACCAGGATTCCGATCACGATGTTGATCTGGAACGAGCCCACCAGCAGCCCTCGCCAGCGCGCGGGAGCGATCTCGGCGATATACACCGGCCCCAGCACCGAGGAGCCGCCAATGCCCAGTCCGCCGATGAAGCGGAAGATCAGCAGCGATGGCCAGTTCCATGCGAAGGCGCAGCCGAGAGCGGAGATGATGTAGCACCCTGCCAGAACGCGCAGGCTCTCGCGCCCGCCTAGCTTGTCGCCCATAATGCCCGAGAACATGGCCCCGATGATCGTTCCCAGGAGAGCGATCGATACGGTGAAGCCCAGCTCCTTCGGGGTCAGGCTGAAAACCAGGCTGAGCTGTTGCGTGGTGCCGGCTATGACAGCGGTATCGAAGCCGAAGAGCAAGCCGCCCAGCGCGCCGACTGCGATGCTCTTCACCAGCAAGGAATTGAGTTTGGTGTTCACGCGTGGTCGCTATTCGCTTTTCGCTTTTCGCTCTTCGCTCTTCGCAAAACAATCCCAGGAACTCTTACGGTGGTTACTCGCTCCAGACTGCCAGCTCGTTGCCGTTGGGATCGGCAAAGTGGAAACGCTTGCCGCCGGGAAACTCGAAGATTTCGCGGACGATCTTGCCGCCCGCTGCGATCACCTTGCGGTAGGTGTCGTCCAGCGAAGTCGCGTAAAGCACCACCAACACGCCGCGCGTCTTTGCGCTGTCCGCGCCTGCGGGTTGCGACTCGCTATTGAAGCCGCCGGCGAGCCGCCCGTCGTGGAAGCTGGTGTAACCTGGCCCCCAATCCTTGAATTCCCAACCGAAAACTTGCTGGTAGAAGCGCTTGGTCGCTTCAATGTCGGTTGCCGGAAATTCGATGTAGTCCATACGGAAGTTCTGTTCGTGCTGGGTCATAGCATGTCGCTCCTGGCGAAGTTCGAAGAATGGAGATTAGCACAAGGCGCTGAAGAAGTAGCCGGCATGGGGCATCTTTAGAACTAGTGCAATTCGTCTTGGCGCGCAGCTCAGTACGTTGTCGAGGTGCGACGCAGGATTCCGGCTACCACAATCAAGTGCTCTTGGGGATATAGATCGTAGATGATGCGATATTGCCCAACGCGCCGTCGCCAAGCGGTGGATTCACCTGTGAGACGCTTGATATCGCCGGCAAAAGGATCTTCCTGCATCCCGAGGAGTGCGGCCCTAACTCGAGGCTGCTGTTTTGAGGGCAGCTTTCGAAAGTCCTTTTGCGCGGGACCGGTTAGTTGCAGGTTCCAACTCATTCAGAAACTGTCCCAGGGAAAGGGTTTCACCCCGGCGAAAAGCCAGCCGGCCACGGCGAAGCGCTGCGATTTCGGCCTTGGTCGCCCGTACCGCGGGATAGCGGCCCTCAAAATACGCTCGCAGCGCCTCACGGACCAATTCTGAGCGGGTGCGGGATTCGGCCTTCCGAACTTCTTCAAACCGTTGCAGCAGGGCTGGCGGCAACGAAATTGTCATTGTCTGCGTAGTTCTCACAAGTGTTACTCAGTAATACTGACTCGATAACTATAACATGCTCATATCTAAGAACATCGGCCTGAGAACAGAAAAGGCGCGGAGACTCCACGCCCTCTTCGCCTAAATATCTTTGTCGCTCTTACTGCTGGTCGGTCGAGCCTCCGGGCTGCGTTCCGCTGTCCACACCGAGTTCATGCGGCGACGGAATATTCGCGGTCTCGGGATTCAACAGACCCTTATGATCGGGTCCCAGCCCCAGTTTGATCAGCGCACGAGAGTCGGGTGTCAGTTTGGTCTGCCAGCCATTGGCCGCCTGGTAGCGGGTCATGGCGTCGCGCGTAGCCTCGTCCCAAGCGCCGGAAGGCCCACCGCTAAGGTAATGTTCCCGAATGAGGGCGCTCTGGATCTCCATGGTGCGTTGTTGGTCGATCCCGCGTTGGCCGTGGGAGCGGGAAGCGCTCTTCCTGTTGGATTTCCCGGAATGATGGGAGGACGAATGCGTCCTGGTGAGCTGTGTGTGCTTGGTTCTGGGCTTGGCTGTTGTGGTGGCCGACGCCGCGCCAGCCATCAGCGCCAGCACCAAAAGAACGCCGGCAAATTGAGATATACGATTTCCGATAGGCAACGACCACCTCAGAAAAAAGTTATGAGTTCCAGAATGGGCTCCATTGTAATGAAGCTTTAACCTGGGGGAAACAAAAAAAGAGGCCCGGAATCCCAAAATGAAACAGCTTCCCAAAATGAAACTCCAGCGGTACCGGCCTCGTATGGTCCGATGCGCCAGTACCACTGGTGGGGTTAATTACTTGTGAGCGGGCCACTCCGATCAGGAGTACTTGCTGGTTACTGCAGCGTCCCTCCCATGAAGACCGTGGTGTTATCTCGCGTGCCGCGTGGACGGACCAGGAAGACGACGTCCTGGCCGCTTTTCATCTGCGACTCGACCTTCTGGAAATCGTCCTCACCGTTCACCGGCTGCTTATTGACTTCCAGAATTACATCGCCGCGGCTCAGTCCCACGGTGTCGCCGAAGCCGTCGGGCTTCAAGTCTTGCACAATGACGCCCTTGGTATTCGGCAACTGGTAGCGGTTGGCCATGTCCGGCGTGATGCTGCGAACGTTGATGCCGAACTTGCTTTCCTGCGGCTGGGCCTGCTCACCGCCCTCCTCCTGCTCGCCCAGGCGTGCGGCAAAGAGCTTGGAACGGTCAGCAATGGTGACGTCCGTCGCAGTTGTTTTTCCACTGCGAATATAGCCGATTTTGGCCGTGCTTCCCGGCTTGATCGAGGAAATCTCCGCCACCAGTTCGTCGCCCGTCCTCACTTGCTTGCCGTTGACGGAAACGATGGTGTCGCCCGTCTTCAGGCCAGCCTTGTCGGCCGGACCGTTGGGCGTAACGTGAGCTATCGTCACTCCACTGGTAACTCCATAGACGCGGGCCACTGCCGGATTCGGGACGGCGTTGAACTCCACTCCAATCGAACCGCGCGAAACTTTGTGTTCCGGTTTGATGAGCTCGTTGTAAACATACACCACGGTATTGGACGGCATCGCGAAGCCGACGCCCTGATATCCTCCGCCACTGGTGTAAATGGCCGTGTTGATCCCGATCACCTCGCCCGCCATGTTGACCAGCGGGCCGCCCGAATTACCGGGATTGATGGCCGCGTCGGTTTGGATGAACGACTCAAACTGCCGGTTGGGAACGATATTGCGGCCCTTGGCGGAAACGATACCGGCGGTGACCGTCTCATCGAGACCGAATGGACTTCCCACCGCAAGCACCCAGTCGCCAACCGACATGCTGTCAGAGTTGCCCAGCTTCGCTGCGGGCAACGGCTTCTTGGCGTCAATCTTGATGACCGCGAGATCGGTTTCCTTGTCAACCCCGATCACGGTGGCGTCGTAGGTCACGGTCGCGGGATCGTCCATCAGCTTTACCCGGATGCGATCGGCTTTTTCGACCACGTGATTGTTGGTCACGATGTAGCCTTTGGAATCGACGATGACGCCGGAACCCAGCGAGCGCTCGCGCAGATCATCAGGCCCAAAGCCCTGGTCAGGACCGCCCTGGCCACCCTGACCACCTTGGCCGCCCTGCCCACCAAAAAAGCGGTTGAAGAAGTCCTGGAACGGGCTGTCTTCGTCACCACCACCTGGTCCCTCCTCGCCGGGGGGCATGCCACGACGGCCGCGGTGCGGGTTCTTGATCGTAGATTCGGTGCTGATGTTGACCACCGAGGGCTCCATCTGGCGAGCGATCTTGGAAAACTGGCTCGACAACTGCACCGGGGAGGGAACTTGCAGCGGAGTCGCGTCGGCCGAGGGATTCTTCTCCTTGCCCTTCACGCCTCCGGAGACAACCGTGCCAATCAGAATACCTAGCGTTAAGGTCGCCAAGACCACCAAGGTTGAGGCAAAGCGATTGGCCTTAAACTTTTGCCTGAAACCTGAAACTTGCAGATCCATCAAGTGTTCCTCCGGCTAGAAAGCCAAATAGAAATTATACAGTCAGCGCAACTTCGCGGCTGAATTGTGCGGGGATTCACTGGGAGTTCTCACGCCATTAGACGCAGGGAACAGGGAATTCGTCACCAAACTGGGCTGATCGAGCAGCCACGCTCAATCGGAGTGGGGTTACCGCAGCCGGAGTTGCCGTTGCGCTGGAATTTCAGCAGATCAAGAACTTTGACGGGGTTGAAATTGAATGCCTGTAAGCTGTTGTCGGCTCGTGATCAGCCTTAGAATGGCTCAGTTTTTGCGCCACGATCTGCTTCAGCATCTGGATGGCGACCGCCAGGCTGCTGTGCTCCGGCTCGCTTACCAGAAGATGAACGTGTTCCGGCATCACCACATAGCCGAAGACACCCAGATCATACCAGCGGCGCACCCGCTCCAGTGTCTGCTGGAAGATGCGACGCGCCTGCGGGCTGCCCAGCAACGCTCGCCGGCGATAACAACTGAAGGTGATGAAGTGTAGTTCACCGGCTTGCTGAT